>OHGL01000482.1_pt1 | contig 15895 bp, 12 predicted proteins | sample 1567731 | NCBI WGS metagenome assembly OHGL01 (sample SAMEA3879606, study PRJEB24766) | human gut metagenome | biome: human-associated habitat; feature: feces | place: USA | collected 1985/1987 | reverse complement strand
AACGTGTTCGCCGTCGCTTACTTCTACTTCAAGATGTTCCGAAAGTGCGTTTACAACAGAAGAACCGACACCGTGCAAACCGCCCGATACCTTGTATCCGCCGCCGCCGAACTTGCCACCCGCATGCAGGATCGTAAATACGACCTCAACCGCCGGAAGCCCCGCCTTTTTCTGGATGTCAACCGGAATGCCACGACCGTCATCCTGTACCGTGATCGAATTGTCCGCATTGATCTGCACCTCAATGTGGCTGCAGTATCCAGCGAGCGCCTCGTCCACGGAGTTGTCTACTATCTCATACACCAGGTGATGGAGGCCTCTTACAGATGTGCTGCCTATATACATACCAGGACGCTTTCTGACCGCCTCCAATCCCTCCAATATCTGTATTTGATCTGCACTGTATTCTGAACCCATAGTTCCTCCTTCACTTGCTGTTTTATGTCTGACTAGTTGTCTTGTTTGGACGTTCACAGGTGACCGTCCCGCTCACGACCCGAAAGGTCTTATCTATCTGGAAGCTGTGGCTGATAAAATCATCCAAGCCCGTACAGGTAATGATCGTCTGTATGTGGCGGATGCTGGCGAGCAGATGATCCTGCCGTTTTCCATCTAACTCCGACAAAACATCGTCGAGAAGCAGGATCGGATACTCCTTTTTGATCTTTTTAACCAGCTCAATTTCCGCCAGTTTGAGCGATAATGCCGCCGTCCTCTGCTGTCCCTGTGAACCGAAGCGCCGGATGTCAATTCCGTTGACATAGAAACTTAAGTCATCCCGGTGTGGTCCGACCAGCGTCGTCTTCTGCTTCCGGTCCGCCTCGCGGCTCTTTTTGACTGCCGCTTCCAACTGATCTGCCTCCGTGTTCGGCTCATACTGGATGATGAGTTCTTCCTTTCCACCCGACAATTTCTGGTGGATCGGACAGATCAATTCGTTTAATTCACCGATAAATTCCCGCCGGTACTGGCTCACCTCCCGCCCGTAGGAAGCAAGCTGCATATCCCATATATCCAGCATCTCCTCGTACTCGGGATGGAAAAACAGCTCCTTTAAGAGCTTATTTCTCTGTATCACCACCCGGTTGTACTGCACCAGCGAATGGACGTAGAGCCGGTTTAACTGGCATAATTCCAGATCAATAAAACGGCGCCGATCCGCCGGTCCGTTCTTAATGAGATTCAGATCTTCCGGTGAAAAAAACACCACGTTAACAATGCCGAAAAGCTCGCTCGCCCGCCGGATCGGAATCCCGTTGACCGCCACGCCCTTCGTCTTATTTTTCTTTAGATGCATGTCAATCCGGTACGGCACATCGTCCTTGCGAAGCTGCATCTTGATGTGGGACTCGTCCTCTCCGAATTCGATGATCTCCCTGTCCTTGCTGCCGCGGTGGGACTTGGTCGTCGCACACACGTAGACCGCTTCAAGGATATTGGTTTTACCCTGCGCGTTGTCCCCGTAGAGAACATTCGTCCCCGGATCAAAATCCATATGTAATTCCCCGTAATTGCGGTAATTTTTGAGTTCGATCGATTCGATAAACATGAAACCATCCTTTATTTGGTGATTGTTACGGTCTCTCCGTCATACTCGACTTTGTCCCCGTCGTAAAGCTTCTTGCCGCGCTGCATCTCCACCGCGCCATTGACCTTCACAAGCCCGTCCTGAATCGCAAATTTAGCATCCACGCCGGACTCTACCAGACCAGCTGCCTTAAGCGCCTGACCCAGTTTTATAAATTCATCTCTCAGTTTTATCTCCATCTTATTTCAGATCCTTTCTGTCACTGTCTGCCTGCACCTGCCATGTCTAAAAATGGCAGGTTAGATCGCTGCCGCATTGAAATTGACCGGCAGGATCAGATAGATGTAAGTCTCCTCCTCGTCCCGGATAAAGCACGGGGATTTCGGATTCATCATGTACAGAGTCACTTCCTCATCATCGATGATTCGCAACGCATCACCCAAAAACTTCGGGTTGAAGCCGATCATCAGGTCTTTTCCAAACTTGGTAATCGCCAGACGGGCATCCATCGTACCGAAGGCGGAATGCATCTTTAACTCCATTTCTTCATCGGTAAAGTTTAAGATCAAAGGTTTCTTATCATTTTCACGGACGAGAATGCTCGCACGGTCGATCGCATCCATGAAATCACGGCGGTTCAAGGTAACTTTCGTCTCATAATCGGAGGAAAGCATCTGATTGATCCGAAAATACTCGCCCTCAATCAGGCGGGATAACACGATCGTGTCGTCAAATTCAAACATGATGTGGTTGGTGCTGAAGAAAATCTGTACCTCAGAGTCGTTGTCACCGTTTAAGATCTTGCTGATCTCACCTAAAGTCTTGCCAGGAACGATGACTTTTATATCACTGTACTGTTCTTTTAATGCAACTTTGCGGATCGACATGCGGTGTCCGTCGAGGGAAACGAGCTTAAGTTCATTGCCGGTGACCTCCATCAGCTCACCGGTCATCATCTTGTTGCTGTCGTTCGGCGAGATCGAGAAGATCGTCTGGCGGATGATCTCTTTTAAGGTAAACTGGGAAAGTGTGATGAATTTATCCCGCTCAATGTGGGGAATATAGGAAAATTCATCGCCGTCCTTGCCCTGAATCTGGAAAATAGCCTTGTCACAGGTGATCGTCGTGTTGTATTTTTCATCCGATTCGATCGTGATCGTAGAATTTTCGCCGGAGAGCTTGCGGATAATATCGGAAAAAAGCTTGGCATCAAGTGCGATTTTTCCACGTTCCAGGATCGTTCCTTCGACCTTTGTCTCAATTCCCAGCTCCATATCGTTGCCGGTCAGTTTGATCTCATCCGAAACAGCATCGATCAGGATGCATTCGAGAATCGGCATGGTGGTTTTGGAAGGAACGGCCTTCAGAACAATGTTGATGCCGTTCATTAAATGATCTTTTTCAAATGAAAGCTTCATGTTTGTTGATAACTCCTTTGCTAAAAATAACGTGGAACGGAAAGAAAAGATATATATAAATTTCGTCGCAATCGTAGTAGGGGCTGTGAATATGTGGAATTCTCCGGACAGCCCTGAAAATACAGGGGTTCAGACTCCTTTTGAATGGTTAAAAAGGCTGTGTAAAACTGTCCGGAACCGGCTGGATAACTTTTGAATTATCCACAGCCCTGAAATGGAGCAAAATGTGGGAAAAGTTATCCACAGGTTTTCAACCACTTTTCCACGCGAAATTGTGGAAGAAACCTACTGTGGGCTGATCTTTTTCATTAAGATTTCCACTGTATTGCGAAGCGATTCGTTTTTCTCCATATCGGCAGCGATCTTGTCGTGACCGTGGATGATCGTTGTGTGATCCCGACCGCCTAAATATTTGCCGATATTCTGCAGGGAAGTTCCGAGCATCGAACGGCAGATATACATCACGATCTGGCGCGGGAATACGATCTCCTTGTTGCGCTTCTGGGAGGAAATGTCAAGCGGAGTGATACCAAAATGATCGGCAACGACCTGGATGATCAGCTCCGGGGTCACTTCCTTCTCCGCGTTCGGGGAAATGAGATCCTTGAGCGCTTCCTCCGCCAGCTCCGTCGTGATCTCCTTGTTATTTAACTTGGAAAGGGCGACGATCTTGGTGAGGGCGCCCTCGAGCTCGCGGATGTTGGACTTGACGTTGGTGGCGATGTACTTGATCACTTCATTATCTATATTGTAGCCCTCGAGTTCCTCTTTTTTGCGGAGGATCGCCATACGGGTTTCATAATCCGGCGACTGGATATCGACGGTCAAGCCCCATTCGAAACGGGAACGAAGCCGTTCTTCCAGCGTCTCGATCTCTTTCGGCGGCTTATCTGAGGAGATAATGATCTGTTTTTTCGCTTCATAGAGTGCGTTGAAGGTATGGAAAAATTCTTCCTGTGTCGATTCCTTACCGATAATAAACTGGATATCATCGATGAGGAGGACGTCGTTGTTTCTGTATTTTTCACGGAACTCCGTGGTGGAAATATTGTTTTTGTTTCGGATCGCATCGATCAGTTCGTTCGTAAACTTCTCACTTGTAACGTAGAGAACCTTCGCTTTTGGATTGTTTTTTAAAATAAAATGTCCGATCGAGTGCATAAGATGCGTTTTTCCCAGACCTACACCCCCGTAAATGAAGAGAGGGTTGTAGATCTCACCCGGAGATTCTGCTACGGCGAGGGAAGCGGCGTGCGCTAAGTTATTGTTCGCGCCGACGACGAAGGTGTCGAATGTGTAGCGCGGATTTAAGTTCGCATCCTGGATGAGCTGGCGGCTGACCTCGGACGGGCGGTTGATCAGATGGCTTTTGTCCGTCTCTTTTTGCGGCTCATCGACCTGTTCGATGGTGACAAAATCGACCTCACACTCGATTCCGGTTAGTTCTTCGATGGTAATCTGGATCAAAAGTCCGTATTTTTTTTTGATATAGCCGAGAAACTGCACATCCGGAACCAGGATCTGAAGGGTGCCGTCTTTCATGGAATAAGGCTGCGTCGGAAGCAGCCATGTTTTGAAAGAAACGTCCGTCAGTTCGTGTTCTTCTTTAATATGGAGGAGAATTTCATCCCATTTTTCCTTAATTTTCTCTATCATACTGTGTCTCCTAAACGTAAAAAGCAGCCAAAACTGCAAAATAACCCAATCTAAGTTCTATTCTACATGATTTGTCCACATTTTTCAATAAAAACCCGCAATGTGAATAAGTGAAATTCAGTTATCCACGTGGAAAAAACGCCGAAAAATAAGGCTTTTTGGTGAATGGGTGTGAACAATCAGAAGCTTATCCAGATCGTATTCCACGGCTTTTCCACAAGTTATCCCCAAAATGTGGATAAGTGGAGGATAAGCTGTGAATAGGTGGCGGGAATGCTGATAAAATAAGGATTTTTTTATCCACAAAATGGAAATACCCCGGTGTGTATACTGTATACAATAAGGTGCCTCGACAGCAATCGACGATCGATCTGTGGGGACGCAGGATCGAAATGGTGGAAAAACCACAGAAATTCCTTGTTCTATGGGGATTAAAAAGATCAAAATAGTGGTTGACGAATGCGGAATTCTTCTATATAATGGAGAAGATGTTTAATTACAATAGTCTAACTATGTTGAGAAGAATGCGGATTTCGGCGTGAGCCGGAGGAAGCGTGGATTTCTCTTACTATATTATGGATGAGGAGGTGTATGCAGACATGAAGATGACATTTCAGCCGAAGAAAAGACAGAGAGCAAAAGTTCATGGATTCCGTGCGAGAATGAGCAGCGCAGGTGGAAGAAAAGTTCTGGCTGCCAGAAGAGCAAAAGGTAGAGCAAAATTATCTGCTTAATGAACGAGGCCGCAATCGAGTTATAGATTGTGGCCTTTCTTAATATTCATAGAACTTTTTCTATGAATATTAAGAAAAGCTCTGCGATGCACACTCGCTGCAGGGGAAAATGATTGCTAATGCAATCGCACCTCGGTGCGTGAATCCGGCTCGCCGGATTCTATTTTATATTATTTATCATTGGTGATTTTAATGAAGCGTTTTAATTCAATTAAGAAGAACAGAGAATTTCAAAAGGTTTACAAGACAGGGAAATCCTATGCCAATAAGCTTCTGGTTATGTACGTGAAGCGGGTGGATGACGGGAAGGAGCCTCGGATCGGTATCTCCGTCAGCAAAAAGGTTGGAAACAGCGTGGTCCGCCATCACGTGACAAGGTTGGTACGGGAGAGCTATCGGTTAAATAAGGACAGAGTCAGACTCGGATTAGACATCGTAGTCGTTGCCAGACCGGCAGCGAAAGAAGCAGACTTCAAAAAAATTGAGAGTGCATACCTGCACTTATGCGGACTGCATAACATTCTGGAGAATCGAAGTGAGAATATTGATTAAGAAGATCTTGATAAAGATGATTCGGGGATATCAGCTCTATATTTCCCCTATGACAGGACCTCACTGCAAGTACACGCCGACGTGCTCGGAGTACGCCATCCAAGCACTTAAAAAGTACGGCGCTGTAAAAGGTATGATTTTGGCATGTAAGCGGATTCTTCGCTGTAATCCATTTGCAGAAGGCGGTTATGATCCAGTTCCGTAAAGGATGAGGAGGTAGTTCATTGGACGTTAGCGTTTTAGTTGCGACAAAGGCAGGTTCGATCATGGGACCGATCGCCAGCGTGTTTGGTTATATCATGGACTTTTTATTCCGGATTACCAGCAGCATGGGGATCATGAATATCGGTCTGTGTATCATCCTGTTTACCATTATCACAAAGTTACTGTTATTTCCTCTGACGATCAAACAGCAGGAATCGTCAAAACTTATGTCGCTTATGAACCCTGAAATCAAGGCGGTTCAGAATAGGTATAAGGGAAAAACCGATCAGGCATCGATGGCTAAACAACAGGTCGAGATGCAGGCAGTCTATGAGAAATATGGCTCGAATCCGATGGCAGGATGTCTGCCGATGGCGATTCAGCTTCCGATTATCTTCGCTTTGTACCGGGTTATCTACAACATTCCGGCATACGTACCGTCAGTACGTGTCTTTTTTGACAACGTAGCGAACCCGCTGATGGGGCAGCCGGATTACATCAACAAGATTTCCGAGCTGGCAAGCGGTGTCGGCATGGCGGTGGACAAGGTAGACTACACCGTGGCAAACAAAGTCGTAGATATGTTATATAAGTTGACACCGGCTGGATGGGATACGCTGGAAAGTTTATTCCCGCAGATCTCTTCGACGATCGCAGAAAATGCGAGCAAGATTGAGCAGATGAACTATTTCTTCGGCATCAATCTGGCAACTCCGCCGTTTACCGGTTTTAACCACATCACGATCGCATGGATCATCCCGATCCTCGCAGGTCTGACCCAGTGGATCTCCACCAAGCTGATTTCCAATTTACAGCAGGTGGATCAGGACGCGCCGGGCGCGAGCATGATGAACAGCATGATGATCACGATGCCGCTGATGTCCGTATTCTTCTGTTTCTCCCTGCCGTCCGCGATCGGTATCTACTGGGTCGTTCAGGGTGCATTCCAGCTCGTTCAGCAGCTGATCGTAAATGCACATATGAACAAGATCGATGTCGATGATCTGATCCGCCGCAACGTGGAGAAGATGAACAAGAAGAGAGCGAGAAAAGGTCTGCCGCCGGCCAATGTCAGCGAGAAGGCAAGCGTGAATTTAAAGGCGCTGCAGGCACGCGAGGATGCGGAAAGCAAGGCGAAAGAGGACAAGATCTCCCGCAATAAAAAGCAGATGGAGGCGTCTGAAGCATTTTACAATTCCGATCCGAAGCCGGGCAGTCTGGCTTCCAAGGCAAAGATGGTGCAGAAGTACAACGATAAGCACGCGAAAAAATAGAAGGAGGGCGCAGGATGGATATGATTACGGTTACCGCTAAGACAGTCGATGAGGCAGTAACAAAGGCACTGATTGAACTGGAAACCACCAGTGATAAATTAGAGTACGAAGTGGTCGAAAAAGGAAGCGCCGGATTTCTGGGGATCGGCGCGAAACCGGCGATCATCCGTGCTAAGAAAAAAGAGACGCTCGAGGATCGTGCGATCGACTTTTTAAGCCAGGTATTTGATGCGATGAACTTAGATGTGAAGATCGCAGCGGCTTTCAATGAGGAAGAGTGCGAGATGAACATTGACCTCTCCGGTGAGGATATGGGTATTTTGATCGGTAAGAGAGGTCAGACCCTGGATTCTCTCCAGTATCTGGTCAGCCTGGTTGTCAACAAGAAGAGCGAGAATTACGTCCGCGTGAAGCTCGATACCGAGAATTACCGCGAGAGACGGAAAGAGACTCTTGAGACACTGGCAAAGAACATTGCTTACAAGGTAAAGAGAACGAAACGTTCCGTATCTTTGGAGCCGATGAACCCGTATGAGAGACGGATCATTCATGCAGCGCTGCAGAATGACAAGTATGTCACCACCCGCAGCGAGGGCGAGGATCCGTTCCGGCATGTGATTATTTCGCTGAAGCGCGAGGGCAGACGCGAGAGAAGTGACGGGTATGGGAGATATGAGAAGTAAATAAGTGTGACGAAGAAGGTCTGGAGGTATCTAGACCTTCTTTTTTGTGGGGAATCGAGCGCGAGAGGTTTATCGTGAAAACATGAAAAAAAGAAATAAATATTAGACTAGATTTGTAAATAAAGATGGGAAAATGCTTCCATATGGTATAGAATAAGAAGATAAAAAGCAAGGAAGGATTTATATATATGGTATATACAGATACAATCGCCGCGATCGCGACGGCGCTTTCGAGTTCGGGGATTGGGATTATCCGGATTAGCGGTTCGGACGCTGTTGCGGTGGCGGAGAGGATGTTTGAACCGGCGGTGGCGGGGAAGAGGCTTTCAGAGCAGAAAACGTATACGATTCATTATGGATATATTCGGGATGGAGAGGAACGGATCGATGAAGTGCTGCTTCTTTTGATGCGCGGTCCGCACAGTTATACGGCGGAGGACACGGTAGAGATTGACTGTCACGGAGGCGTGCTGGTGATGAAGCGGATTCTGGAGCTGGCGGTAAAATGTGGGGCGCGGCTGGCGGAACCAGGCGAATTTACGAAGCGGGCGTTTTTAAATGGCAGAATTGATCTTTCGCAGGCGGAAGCCGTGATCGATGTGATCCAGTCGAAAAATGAGTATGCGCTGCAGTCTTCGGTCAGCCAGTTGAGCGGTTCAATGTCGCGGAAAGTACGGGAACTCCGCGAAAAACTAATCTATGAGATTGCCTTTATTGAGTCTGCACTTGATGATCCGGAGCATATTTCTCTGGACGGATACCCGGAGCGCCTTCGGGAGACGCTGCAGCCGATTGAGATGGAGCTGGAGGCGTCGATCGGGACGTTTGACAACGGGCGTATCATGACGGAGGGGATCAAAACCGTGATCTTAGGTAAGCCGAATGCAGGAAAATCGTCCCTGATGAATGTACTGCTGGGAGAGGATCGCGCGATTGTGACAGAGATCGCCGGTACGACACGCGATACGCTGGAGGAAAATATCCGTCTGCGCGGGCTTAGCTTAAATTTGATCGATACGGCGGGCATCCGGGAAACGGAGGATATCGTTGAAAAGATTGGCGTGGAACGGGCGAGAAAGATTGCGGATGAGGCAGATTTGATCTTGTATGTGGTCGATGGATCAAGGGAGCTGGATGAAAATGACCGTCAGATCCTCGATTTGATCCGGGGACGGAAGGTGATCGTCCTCTTAAATAAGACAGATCTGGAACCGGTTCTCACAGAAGAAGCGCTTCGCGAAGCGTGCGGGCAGGAAGTGATCCCGGTATCGGCGAAGGAACAGCAGGGAATTGATCGATTGGAGGAAAAAATTCAGACGATGTTCTTGCAGGGAAACCTGAATTTCAACGATCAGGTCATGCTGACAAACGTCCGTCACAAGACGGCGATGGAGCAGGCGCTGAAAAGCCTGCGTCTGGTCGAGACAAGCATCGACAATGCGATGCCGGAGGATTTTTTCTCGATTGATCTGATGGATGCCTATGAACATCTTGGAACGATCCTTGGGGAATCACTGGAAGAGGATCTGGTGAATGAGATTTTCAGCCATTTTTGTATGGGAAAATAGATCAATTTTTTTGCAAGGTTTCTTTCCTTGTGGTATGATAGGGTGGATCTGAAAACAAGAAAGAATATAAGGCGTTTGAACGAAAACGCAGAGATAGAGAGGAAAGAGGAAACATGCCCTGTTTAACAGAAAATTATGATGTAGCGGTCGTCGGGGCGGGACACGCCGGCTGTGAGGCGGCGCTGGCAAGCGCGAGACTGGGACTCGAGACGATCGTGTTTACCGTCAGCGTGGACAGCATCGCCCTGATGCCGTGCAACCCGAATGTCGGCGGAAGCTCGAAGGGCCACTTGGTGCGCGAGCTGGATGCGCTCGGCGGCGAGATGGGAAAAAATATAGATAAAACCTTTATACAGTCCAAGATGCTTAACCAGTCTAAGGGACCGGCGGTGCATTCGCTCCGCGCGCAGGCGGACAAGCAGGAATACACCCGCCAGATGCGCCGTACCATGGAAAATACCGATCACCTGACGATCCGTCAGGGAGAGGTGGCAGAGCTGATCGTGGAAGAAGGTCAGATCAAAGGACTGAAAACGTACTCCGGCGCGACGTATTACTGCAAGGCGGTGGTGCTGGCAACGGGAACGTACCTGAAAGCGAGATGTATCTATGGCGATGTGAGCAATCCGACCGGACCGAATGGTCTGCAGGCGGCAAACCATCTGACAGATTCCCTGAAAAAGCTGGGAATCGAGATGTTCCGTTTCAAGACGGGCACACCGGCGCGTGTCGATAAGCGCAGCATCGATTTTTCTAAGATGGAAGAGCAGTTCGGCGATGAGAGGGTTGTGCCATTTTCTTTTTCCACCGATCCGGAGTCGGTGCAGAAGGAGCAGGTGTCCTGCTGGCTGACCTATACCAATGAGAAAACACATGAGATCATCCGCAACAACCTGGATCGATCGCCCCTCTTTTCGGGCGCGATCGAGGGAACAGGTCCGCGTTACTGTCCATCGATCGAGGATAAGGTGGTAAAATTTCCAGATAAGAACCGTCATCAGGTTTTTGTCGAGCCGGAGGGAATTTATACGAATGAAATGTATCTGGGCGGTATGTCCAGTTCCCTGCCGGAGGATGTGCAGTACGCGATGTACCGTACCGTGCCGGGACTTGAAAATGTAAAAATTGTTCGAAATGCATATGCAATTGAGTACGATTGTATCAATGCACGCCAGTTAAAGGCATCGCTGGAATTTAAGGCGATCCGGGGATTGTTCAGCGGCGGTCAGTTTAACGGAAGCTCCGGTTATGAGGAAGCGGCGGTACAGGGCTTTATGGCGGGTGTCAATGCGGCGCGCGAAGTGCTGGGAAAAGAACCGATCATCCTCGACCGTTCCCAGGCATATATCGGTGTCTTGATCGACGATCTGGTTACCAAAGAAAACCATGAACCGTACCGGATGATGACGTCGCGTGCGGAATACCGCCTGCTTTTGCGTCAGGACAACGCGGATCTGCGTCTGCGCAAATACGGCTACCGCGTGGGTCTGATCAGCGAGGAGCAGTATGAGGCACTGAAAGTAAAAGAACAGCGGATTCAGGAAGAGATTGAGCGCGTGGAGAATACGTATGTGGGAACGAGCTCGAACATCAATGAGCTTCTGGAAGAGTATGGATCAATGCTGCTTTCCGGCGGAAGTTCGCTCGCAGAGCTGATCCGCCGGCCGGAGCTGAATTATAAGATGCTGGCGGAAGTAGATCCGAAAAGACCCAAGCTGCCGGAGGATGTGCAGGAGCAGGTCAACATCAACATCAAGTACGACGGCTACATTAAGCGCCAGATGAAGCAGGTGGAGCAGTTTAAAAAGATGGAAGAGAAGAAGATCCCGGAGAACATCAATTACGACGAGATCCAGAGCCTGCGCATCGAGGCGAAACAGAAGCTGAACCTGTACCGTCCGATCAACATCGGCCAGGCGTCACGTATTTCGGGCGTTTCCCCGGCGGATATTTCGGTTCTGCTGGTGTATCTGGGACATAAATAAAGGACAGATATGCATGCCTGAATTACGTTCTTATGCAGCGAAGCAGCAAGTGCTTTCACGCTGTGTGAATCGTAACAAAAAGTGCAGCGGACACTTGGAAGAATAGAGTAGAACGGAGAACAACATGAAAGAATACAATCTTGAAGGATTTGAGCGCGGCCTTTTTGAGCTTGGAATCAAACTTTCCGAGGAGCAGAAAACGCAGTTTCTGCAGTATTACGAGCTGCTGGTGGAGTGGAATTCGTTTATGAATCTGACGGCGATTACGGAGTTCGATCAGGTTATCACGAAACATTTCCTCGATAGCCTGTCGCTGGTGAAGGTCTGTGATGTGGCACAGGCAGGACGCATTCTTGATGTGGGAACGGGAGCCGGTTTCCCGGGAATCCCGCTGAAAATTGCGTTTCCGGAGGTGGAAGTCGTGCTGCTGGATTCGCTGAATAAGAGGGTGAAATTCCTGAATGAAGTGATCGGACAGCTTGGACTTTCCAAAATTACGGCCATTCATGGAAGAGCTGAGGATTTCGCACGCCAGAAGGAGTACCGGGAGCAGTTTGATCTCGTGGTATCGCGCGCGGTGGCGAATTTGAGTTCGCTTTCGGAGTATTGTCTGCCGTATGTGAAGGTGGGCGGACGGTTTGTTTCGTATAAATCGGGCAAATTAAGCGAGGAGCTTACTGCGGCCCAAAAAGCGATCCATGTACTCGGCGGCGAGGCAAAAGAGCCGGTTTATTTCCAGCTTACGGGAACAGAGGATGAGAGATCGTTTGTCTGTATCGAGAAGGGGAAGGCAACGCCGAAAAAGTACCCGAGAAAAGCGGGAACACCGGCGAAGGAGCCGATTCAGTAAAGAATAGATTTTTTGAGAAAGCTAAAAAAGAAACAAAAGTGTAAAAGGTGAAATCAGAAGAGGTTGTTATGCCGAGTAAGTTGGCATAATAACCTCTTCTGTTTTTTTATTTCTCCTATTTGCAGCATTTTGCGCTGAATATTTTGTGAAAATATGATAATTGTTAAAAAAATTATATCAGTGTATGATAAGATAAATAGATCAATCGTGAAACGTAAAAGAAAATACGACAGGGGAGGGAAGCACATGAAGAAAATATTAAAAATAGTTGTTTGTTTCATTGGAATTATGATATCAGCATCTACTGTATCGGCATCTAAACTTGAAATACTATCGGAATCTGAAGATTATGAAAAAATCGTTGCACTTGCTGATGAAATTGTGTCTGTTACAAATGGAGGACCTGTTGAGGATCCGTTTGAGGAGGGAATAAGTGTATCAGATATTGATTTTGATAATGCATTAAAAGAGTATATTGATACACCACTTTTAACCTCAGAACTTCTTTCAGTGTCCGAAGTGGAAAACGCGTTAGAACAAAGCGATTATATTTGGATTATCCCGATTAGAGCATATGGACATTTGTATGAAGCATGTGCAGTAAGGGCAAATGGTGAAGATGGACAACCGATTGATCAATGGCACATAAGTGGGGCCAGAGGATATGAATTAGATGATACACCGACATATATAGAACAATTAAATAGTTCACTTGCTGCAAATTCAGATATTGTATGGGACAATTATAAATTTCGACTTGTTGGAGGAGTAGATCCTATTCGTTTTCCAGTCTGGATTGCATTGAATGAAACACAAGTGGGGTATCTGATACCGGGACGTGAAGATGCTGCAACGTGTCTTACAGACAGTTCGGAAATAGCGGAAGATAGACTTGATGGTGAAGAAGAATTCCATGCATATAGCTATGCTGCGGTTGTTGCCGCAGTTGCTGATTCGTCTTATATCGAAACTGACGATGCACAAGGAGGAACCAATATTGTCCTTGATGTTGCAAATCAGCCGGTGAAACATCAAAATAAGATGTTGGTAATTATTTTAGGAATTGGGATTCTGGCAGTTGGTATTATAGCTGGTTTGGCAATTAAAAGGAAACAAAGAAAGTGAAAGGGAAGCCCGGATGAAACATATCTAAAAACGAAAAGCTTGTAACGAAGAAACAGGTGCTATCTGAGAAAAAGAGACAGCACCTGTTTTTTATAGAAATTCCGGAAAATAATGCCAAAAATTCAGCACGGCAGAACGTGAATTACTGCGTTACAAATTTTTTATACACAGCAGCCCGGAATCAGAAATCCGATGTAGCTGATGAGGAACAGTACCAGCCAGATCGTTCCAGGCAGGAGTGTCAGATGGCAGGAGGCGCGCTTCCACTCGGCGGGAAGTTTCGCGGTGAGAGAAGAGTAGCCGTCGTCGATCCAGATCATCAGAGGGACGAGCGCCGGCATCAGGTAGCGGCCCTGAGACTGGTAATCGCTGAAATACGTGTTGTACATGTCCATGAACAGCGTGACCAGGCAGGCGAGGAACAGCATCACAAAGAGGAGAAGCTGCGGCTTTTTGCGGAACCAGTGCGGAACCATGCCGAGGAACAAAAACACTAGGAATCCGAATGCCATCAGGGCGCCGTACAGCAGATAAAGCACCATCGGGAGATGGACGGTCATGTAGGAGAACGAGCCGATGAAGCTGCTGACGGTCGAGAACAGCCAGTTGGAGGTGCGGCCCTCCGGGGTCTGTAAATACGTCTGCTGGAAGCTCCAGCCTTCGGATGCCGGGGTCTGACGATTCTCTGGTTTGTATTCATCGGCTGCATACAGCGCTGCGGATTCATTCGAGGTGCGCATGCCGAGCAGATCGCCGTCGTGGATGACGGCATTGCGGATGAAGAACCAGCCGCCGATCAGGAAGGCGATAGCGAAAACAGCCAGCGCTTTGACAAAAATTTCTTTTGCCGGTTTCCGGAAATGAATCATCAGCGCGAAGAACAGCAGAATGCTGCACAGCAGATTTACAATGGAAAACGTCTGCCCGTCTATGATATTGACAACACCGATGATCAGATTGGCAAGGCAGATCAGATTCATATTGGTGGTGGCTTGAGCAACAGCCATGAATTTAATCAGATTCAGGCAGATGTCTATGGAAGAAAACTGATCCATTATCAGCATAGGGAAGCAGGGATCATTGGAGCATGGACAAGCACAATGGTGGAAAGTGGGAAAGTTTCAGATCATGAGGAGGCTCTAGAACGGGCAGGTAGGAATAATTCATTACAGATTTATGAACCTGTTGAAAAAAATATTGAGAAATATCAGGAACTTCGAGCAGATATGAACCATTTATACCAAAAAATATATTAGGAATAAACAAGAATATTTATAAAAAACTGAACCACTGTAAAAGGGGCAACTCATAGGAGTAATTTATGAGTTGTCTCTTTTTTTGTACATTTTAAACAAAATGTATGGGTTTGCACTTGTGTGCATATGGATTGTATTTATGGAAGAACAATATATTTATAAATGTCAATCTAAAATATTTATTTTGCACATATGTGCAAAGATTGAGAATTTGTTGCACGGATGTGCAGCGAATGATAAGATGTAAACAACTTAAGGAGATGCACATAAAAGCAACATAGAAAATATGGAGAATGAATTAGGAGGAACCAAATGAGTGAAGTAATCGAAGCAAGAAACATTAAGTTGAATGTAGACGCATCTGATTGGAGAGATTCCATGGTCAAATCAGGACAGCTCTTAGTAGATAGCGATTATATTACAAAAGATTACATTGATTTGACGATCAAATGTGTGGAAGAAAACGGACCATATATTGTTATCATTCCAGGACTTGCATTATCTCATTCAAGACCAGATGTGAGTGTAAATAAAACAGGATTAAGTTTGATTACATTAAGCAAGCCAGTCTGTTTTGACTGTGATAATGATCCAGTAGACATTGTTCTTACTCTGGCAGCAACTGACGACACATCTCATCTGCAGAAACTTCAGTCCATGGCTGAGTTTATTTCAGATGAAGAGAACATTGAATTCATTAAAAACGCAAAATCAGCTGAGGAAGTTGCCAAAGCGATCAATGAATTTGAACCAGAAGAGTAAGAAGGGAGAAAGAGGATGGAAATATTAAACACAGTATTTACATTTGTATCGAACAATATTTTGACGAAAGCGGAGTTCTTCGTAGGACTGATCGTCTTAGTTGGATACATCTTATTAGGAAGAAAATGGTATGAAACATTAGCAGGTTTCTTAAAAGCAGTTGTAGGTTATATGATTTTAAATGTAGGTTCAGCTGGATTGATCAACACATTCCGACCAATCCTTGCAGGATTAAACCAGAAGTTTCATTTAAATGCGGTAGTTATTGACCCGTATTTTGGATTGAATGCAGTAAACGCA
>OHGL01000481.1_pt1 | contig 15898 bp, 14 predicted proteins | sample 1567731 | NCBI WGS metagenome assembly OHGL01 (sample SAMEA3879606, study PRJEB24766) | human gut metagenome | biome: human-associated habitat; feature: feces | place: USA | collected 1985/1987 | reverse complement strand
AGCGCCAACGACAAAAAGGCGACTCAGAACCGCGAGAAGTTTATAGCCGACGGCGTCCTGGCGTTGAATCTTGTTTCCAGTCCCGGAAGCGGTAAGACCACACTGCTCTGCAATACGATCAACAAGATCAAAGACCAGTACAAACTTGCTGTGATCGAAGGTGATCAACAAACTCTGAACGACGCCGAACGTATTCGCGCAACCGGCTGCCGTGCCATTCAGATCAACACCGGGGAAGGCTGTCACCTAGACGCCGATATGATCGAAGAGGCTTGCCGGAAGATCAAACCCGAGCCCAATTCCATTCTCTTTATTGAAAACGTCGGCAACCTGGTTTGTCCCGCTGCTTTCGATTTAGGAGAAGACTGCAAGGTTGTTGTGCTTTCCGTCACTGAAGGCGAAGACAAACCGATCAAATATCCCGACATGTTTGCTGCGAGCTCTTTGATGCTGATTAACAAAGTTGATCTGCTCCCTTATGTGGACTTCAGCGTTGAGAAGTGCAAAGAGTATGCCCGCAGAGTCAATCCGAACATTGAATTTATTGAAGTCTCTGCTACCAAAGGCACCGGCATGGACGCTTGGTGTGATTGGCTCGGCAAACGTTTTTCCACTGTTTCAAAGTAATTTAGCTTCAGCTGCTGAAAGAATATACGATTGAAACTTTCCGGTGAGTCCGTCATGTCCGTTAACTCGAAGAGCTCGATTCGTGCAGAAAAATTAAGGATTAAAGGAACCGTCCAAGGAGTCGGGTTCCGTCCTTTTGTATTTGTTCTGGCTAAAAGTGAAGGACTTACCGGCACCGTTCTTAATGACGGACGCGGCGTTGAAGCTGTAGTCGAAGGGCCCTCTGAAGCTTTAGAACGTTTCCGCACTCGATTACTGAAAGAACTTCCTCCGCTTGCCTCCATCGAATCGGTTGAAGCTGAAGACATTCCTGTAGAAGGACGTCAGGACTTCGTGATCCTGGAAAGCCGATCTAATTCGGTCAGTACGGTTATCCCGGCCGATGCTGCTGTCTGCGAAGCGTGCCTAAAGGAACTCACCGACAAAAATAATCGCCGGTACCGTTATCCGTTTATCAACTGCACGCACTGCGGTCCCCGCTACACCATCACTGCCCAGCTGCCCTATGACCGCCCTCAGACGAGCATGAAAGTTTTTCCGATGTGCCCGGACTGTCTGCAGGAGTACAAGGATCCTCTTGACCGCCGATTTCACGCGCAGCCTAATGCCTGTGACGTATGCGGACCGCATGTTGAACTGAAAGACAAAACCGGTGCGCCTGTCTCCTGTGAGGATGAAATTGCTGAGCTGCTTCGACAGATTCAAGGCGGCAAAATCGCGGCCGTAAAAGGTCTCGGCGGGTTTCATTTGGTTTGCGATGCAGCCAATGCCGTCGCGGTCTCTGAGCTGCGTCGGCGCAAGCACCGCCCCTTTAAGCCGTTCGCGGTCATGACCTTAAACGACCTCTCCGCCTCTCGCTTTGTCCGCATCTCGGAAAAAGCTTCTAAAGAATTACATTCACCGCAGGCTCCGATCGTTCTTTGCCCAAAAACTAACGATGCCGACCGTCTTCTCCCGGGCATCGCGCCGGAATTGAATCGTATCGGCATCATGATGCCTTATACGCCGATCCATTGGCTTCTTTTCTTTGAAGCCATAGGACGCCCCGAAGACCCTGATTGGTACAAAAAAGAATGTGACCTAGTGCTCGTCATGACGAGTGCAAACGCCGGCGGCGAGCCGCTTGTTATCGGCAATGACGAAGCCGTCCAAAAACTCGATGGAATCGCAGACCTATTCTTAACGCACAACCGCGACATCCTGATTCGATGTGATGACTCGGTAATGCAGCAAAGAGACCAGGACGTCCAGCTCATCAGACGTGCACGCGGATTTACACCGGTAGCTGTTCGTCTGCCCTACGGAGGTCCTTCCGTCATTGCCACCGGTCCGTGGCTGAAGAATACGGCTTGTTTAACTAAAGGCGACCACGCCTTCTTAACGCAGCATATCGGTGACACCGACCGCGTCAGCAACTGCCGGACCTTGGCCAGAGCGGTTGAGCACCTTTCGGAAATTTTTGAAATCACGCCGAAATATATTGCCTGCGACCTTCATCCGGACTTTTATTCCACCTCTCTTGCCGAGGAACTTGCCGATAAGTACGATGCGGAACTCGTCCCTGTTCAGCATCATCACGCCCATATTGCCGCCGTCATGGCCGAACACGGACTTTCCGAACCGGTTTTGGGACTGGCGCTCGACGGGGTCGGCCTAGGTACTGACAACAAACCCTGGGGCGGAGAACTCTTGAAGGTGACTCCGGAAGGTTTTGAACGTCTCAGCAGTATTGCTCCGATCAAAATGCCCGGAGCAGATAAATGCGCGCGTGAAGGCTGGCGAATGGCCGCCAAGATTTTTGCGGAGAACGGAAAAACAGACGCTCTTGAAAAACTCGCTAAAGACGTCAATAAACCGAGTCTTCGTCTCATTGCTGCTCAAGCCAACGCGCCTGAGACGACGAGTTTGGGACGCCTCTTTGATGCAGCGGCTTCCATGTTCGGTATCTGCCACATCTCTAGCTATGAAGGAGAAGCACCGGTTCGCCTGCAGGCGGCCTCCGAAGGACGTCGGGGACAAAATCGAGCGGACCTTGTTGAAGTCATCAGCGGACACCCGAATTTTGTACGGCTCCTTCTGGCGCTTTCCGAATACGCGGATAAACGGCAAGCAGCGGCGGACTTCCAGGAAACGCTGGCTCAGGTGCTAGCAAAAAAGGTCATCACCGTTTCTGAGAAAGAGCAAATCCGAAAAGTTTGCCTCTCGGGCGGCTGTTGTTTAAATTCATTATTAACGCAGCGGCTGCGTAAGCTGCTGGAACAGCAAGAATTACAAGTTTATGAGGGGCTCAAAGTTCCTCCGAATGACGGAGGCGTATCGCTCGGCCAAGCTTGGGTCGTTTTAATGCGCCTTCACAGTACAGCTAAAGAGTAAGAATCATGTGTTTAGCAATTCCCGTACAAATTAAAGAAATCATCGACGAGAACACTGCTGTGGCAGAAATCTCGGGGCTGAAGAAAACCATCTCGACCGCCCTTCTCGAGGACGTCAAGGTCGGCGACTACGTCATCCTGCATGTCGGATATGCCCTGCAGAAGATCGATCCCGAAGAGGCTCAAAAGACACTGGCTCTTTTTGCTTCAGAGGCTCCCGCGGCAGGAGAACCGGCATGAAGTACATCACTGAGTACCGTGACAAAGAGCTCGCAAAAAAGCTCGTTGCCGATATCGCTAAAGAAGCGAGGGCGGATAAAAACTATCGGCTCATGGAGTTCTGCGGCGGTCACACGCACGTTATCAGCCGCTACGGCCTGGAGGGAATTCTGCCTAAAAACGTCCGCATGATTCACGGGCCCGGCTGTCCGGTGTGCGTTATGCCGATCGGCAGAATCGACTCTGCAATTGAACTCGCCTTAGAACACGGCGTCATCCTCTGTACTTATGCCGATACCATGCGTGTCCCGGCTTCCAAGGGTCTTTCGCTGATGAAGGCAAAAGCTCAGGGCGGGGACATCCGTATGATTTATTCGGCAGCTGACTGCCTGGATATAGCCCGCGCCAATCCGGATAAAAATGTCGTCTTCTTTGCCATCGGCTTTGAAACGACAACGCCTGCCACCGCCGTGGTTTTAAAGCAAGCCAAGGCAGAAGGCTTAAAGAACTTCTTTGTTTTCTGCAATCATGTTCTGACGCCTCCGGCCATGCGCCATATCCTGAAGAACCAGGAAAAAGTCCAAATTGAAGGTTTTGTCGGACCTGCCCATGTTTCTACGATCATCGGCAGCGAACCTTACGAAACGTTCGCCAAGGACTATTCCAAACCGGTTGTGATCGCCGGGTTCGAACCCTTGGACATGCTTCAGTCCATCCTCATGCTGATTCGTCAAATCAATCGCGGCGAAGCCAAGGTTGAAAACGAATTTACCCGCGCCGTGCGCCCCGAAGGCAACATGAAGGCCATTCGAATGATGGAAGAAGTCTTTGCGCTTCGTGACAGCTTTGAGTGGCGAGGACTCGGCTCCGTTCCCAAGTCTGCGTTAAAGCTCTCCGATGCATATAGTGACTTCGACGCTGAAAAGCATTTCAACTTGGTTTACCGCAGCGTGCCGGATAACAAAGCCTGTGAATGCGGTGCCATCCTGCGCGGCGAAAAGCAGCCTTCCGACTGCCGTGCTTTCGGAACGGTGTGCACGCCGGAAAGCCCCATCGGCTCCTGCATGGTATCCAGCGAAGGCGCCTGCGCCGCTTACTTCACTTACGGCAGACACAAAAGATAAGAATTCCGGAGAATAAAAATGTCTGAAGAAAAGAAACACTATCAACGCCCTCTGAATTTCAAGACCGGAAAGGTCGAAATGAACTTCGGCGCCGGCGGCAAAGCCAGCGCCCAGCTTATTGCCGACCTCTTTGCTAAAAACTTCTCTAACGAATTCCTTGACCAGGGCGACGACGGAGCCCGTCTTCCGCAGCCGAAGGGCGAGCTCATCATGGCCACCGACTCGCATGTCGTAAGCCCTATTTTCTTTGCCGGCGGCGATATCGGAGGTCTCTCCATTCACGGCACCGTTAACGACGTTGCCGTCTGCGGAGCCACGCCCCTTTACATTTCCTGCGGCTTCATTTTGGAAGAAGGCTTTCCTTTAAGCGACCTAAAACGCATTGTGGAAAGCATGGCGGCTGCCGCCAAAGAGGCCGGCGTCAAAATCGTTACCGGCGATACAAAGGTTGTTGAACGCGGCAAAGCCGACGGTATCTACATCAACACCTGCGGCGTAGGCGTCCTGCCGAAAGGAATCCGTCTCTCGGGCGCCAACTGCCGCCCGGGCGATGTCATTGCGATTTCCGGCGATATCGGAGACCATGGCGTGGCGGTCATGAGTCAGCGCGTGAACTTAGGCTTTGAAACCGGTGTTGTCAGTGACTCTGCCAGTCTGAACCGTTTAACCGAAAAACTGGTTGCCGAAATCCCTTCTCTTCGCTGCATGCGAGATCCGACCCGAGGAGGTCTCGGTACCACACTCAACGAAATTGCAAAACAGTCTTCTGTCGGCATGGTGCTTGAAGAAGACAAGATTCCGGTCAAGGAATCCGTGGAAGCCGCCTGCGAATTTTTAGGTTTAGATCCGCTCTACGTAGCCAACGAGGGTAAAGTCATCGCAATCTGCGCACCCGAAGATGCAGAAAGGATGCTTAAGATTATGAGAGATGATCCCCTTGGCAAGAATGCTCAAATCATCGGCCGCTGCATTGAGGACGAAAACCACTTCGTACAAATGGAAACCGGCTTCGGCGGTGTCCGCATGGTGGACTGGCTGACAGGGGAACAACTTCCTCGAATTTGTTAAACTCTGAATAAGCACGGCTTTCGTGATATGTTGGGTTGAGTCGTGCGCTCCAAATAATTGAAAAATAGGTAAGGAGACTCAGTTGGTTAAACCGCAGACGATCTTATTGGTGGACGATCACTCGCTTATTACGACGGCCATGTCTGCTCTTTTGCAAAGCATGTATCCGGACGTGCAGATTCACGTTGGAGCCACTGCAAAAGAGGCTGTTGAGTTGGCTGAAAAGTACGGCGACTCCGCTGATCTGATGATTCTTGACCTCGGCCTGCCCGACTCTCAAGGCACCGATCTCTTAGTACGACTTTTACAAAACTATCCGGCGCTCAAAATTCTGGTTCTCTCCGGCAACTGTGATCCGGACAGCATTCTCAAAGCTCTTTCAGCCGGTGCTGCCGGTTATGTGCCCAAGACACTTGACGCCAACCTGCTTAAGAGCACGATCAATTTTGTCCTCGAAGGCGGCGTCTATATTCCCTCGAAGATTCTCTCTCAGCAGCAGTCGATGGGAATGAGCCCGCAGCAGCCGGTTGTGAATCCCTCTTCAAAAGTTCACTTGACTACTCGTCAGTGCCAGGTATTGAAGCTTTTGAGTCAGGGAGACTCCATCAAAACCATTTGCCGCAAGATGGATCTTTCCGAGGGCACCATTAAAACGCACGTTACGGCCCTTTATCGCGCGTTTGACGCACGAAATCGAACGGAAGCACTCATTGCCGCCCGACGCAACGGTTTTAACGTAGATTAAGTTTTTAGAGCTCTTATTAACGCAAAACCTCTGATACCGATCTCGGATCAGAGGTTTTGTCTTGCCGATTTCAGCAACGGCTACTTGGCCGCACCTTCTTTAGCTTTGGCTTCTTTAGCTTTGCCTTCATCAGCCACTTTTTCTTCAGCCTTAGCTTCTTTGCCGCCTTCTTTGTACTCAGCAGCCTGCGCCTTAGAATTATCTTTGGCTTCCTGAGCAGCGATCAGCTTTTCCTTCTTAGCCTTCAGATTGGCAGCTGCAACATCAAGTTTTGCAGTCAGGCTGGCCAGGAACTTCTCAGCCATTTCAATGTGTTCGATCTTGCGGGCCTTTTTGGCTTTTTTCAGATCTGCGACAACAGCGAGAATACGTTTTTCAATCTTTTTGGCCTGTTTGGCGGATGTCTTTTTCATTTGCTGTCTCCTTGCGGGTAGAAACTTTCTCTTGTTCAATAATCTCTTGCTGCTCTTTTTCAAACAGTTCTTCACGTCTCTTTACTGCCGGTTCATAAGGCTGCGGAGGCGGCGTCAGGTACTCAATCCCGTCAATTAACGGAGGCACCGACTGTTCCCGCAGATTCTTCGAGGGCAGACGTTCGGTCGTGCCGTATTTATTCGGCTGTGCCGGATCAGGCGCCCAACACATAACAAAAAAGCAAATCGGAGGAACTATAGCAGGAAAAACCCACCAACCCGAAAACCCGCAGTCATGCAGGCGGCGGATAAATAAAAGAACGGTAGGAATTGATGTCAGCGCCGCATAAATCGGCAGGACGATCGGAAATCCGGTAAACAGCAAATCGATTCCGGCTGCCAAAACCAGAAAGAGGCACTCAAAAACGAAGAAGCACCAAACTTCGATTCTGCCGGCGCGCCCGTGGAAATCTTCCACATGACTGACAGAAAAAATAAACCAACGAAATGCAGTCTTCATTCAAAAATCCTCTTAAGGCTTCCATCTTAGGAGGATGAAGAATTATTCGGCTGTTTGATTACCCGATTAGGTCTATCTAAAAAACAAGGGGACCGAAGCCCCCTCATCTTTAGATCAATGTCCGAACGGAATTACGGAACCATATCGGAAATTTCATCTTTGCGGACCTTCTTCACCAAATCTTCGCGTTTGACGCCCAAATACAGAGCAATCGCAGCGGACACGAACACGGAAGAATAAACGCCCAGCAAAATACCGATGGTCAGAGCCAGTGCAAAGTAATGCAGGGCCGGACCGCCGAAGAAGAACATCGACAGTGTGACCATCAAGGTCGAGCTGTGCGTAATCACCGTACGGGAAATGGTCTGCGTAATCGCAGTATTGACGATTTCCACCGGCGTGCCTTTGCGGATCTTACGGAAGCATTCACGGCAGCGGTCGAAAATAATCACGGACTCGTTGACCGAGTAACCCAAGACCGCAAGAACGGCCGCAAGAACCGGCAGTGAGAATTCCCACTGGAACAGCGAGAAGACACCGAGCACCAGGAAGACGTCGTGCATATTCGCGATAATGGCTGCCACAGCGAACTTCCACTCGAAACGGAAGGCCAAGTAGACCATAATGCCGACCACCACCAGGAGCAGAGCGGTCAGACCGTCGGTGGCCAGTTCTTCACCGACCTGAGGTCCCACGAATTCGGTGCGGCGCAGCTGGGCTTCCGGGGCTTTCTCATGAATGACTTTCATGACCTCTTCGCTCATCTGAGCAGAAGTCTTGTTGCCTTTCAGAGGAAGTCGGATCTGAGCGTCGCGGGCTGTACCGAAGTTCACGACCTGGACTTCACCGCCCGTGGCTTTTTCCAAGTCCACGCGCAACTCCTGCACCGGAACGGCATCCGGGTAGTTGACTTCCATCACCAAACCGCCGGTGAACTCAATGGAGAAAGCCAAACCGCGAACGACCAAGAGCCCAATCGCAATAAAGAAAGAAATAAACGAAATCGCGTTCAGTATCTTGGAATACTTCATGAACGGAATCGTTTTGTGGATTCTAAATAGTTCCATGGTTAAGCTCCTTTCGCCGTTGACTTGTCGGCGTCAGGACGCCAAATTTGACCGATAGAAAGCGAAGTGAGTTTCTTGCGGCGGCCGTACCAGAGGTTGACGAGTGCTCGGGACACCATCACGGACGTGAAGATAGAGGTCAAGATACCCAAGCAGTGAACCACCGCAAAGCCTCTGACCGGGCCGGAACCGAAAATCAACAGTGCGATACCGGCGATCAAGCTCGTAATGTTGGAGTCCAAAATCGTGTTGAACGCCATGTCGTAGCCTTCTTTAATCGCCTGCTGCGGCGTACGGTTTTCACGCAGCTCTTCACGAATACGTTCGTTAATCAGCACGTTCGCGTCCACGGCCATACCGAGCGTCAGCGCCATAGCGGCAATACCCGGCAGGGTCAGTGTTGCCTGCAGCATCGAGAGGATAGCAACCAGCAGGAACAGGTTGCAGGTCAAAGCGATCGCAGAGAACACACCGAAGAGGTGATAGTAGATGATCATGAACACGGAAACCGCGATGAAGCCCCACAGCGTGGATTCAAAACCGGCTTTAATGTTTGCGGCACCCAAGCTCGGACCGACCAGACGTTCTTCAATGATTTCCATCGGAGCAGCCAGAGAACCGGCACGAAGCAGCAAGGCTGTGTCGGTAGCTTCAACCGTTGTCATACGGCCGGAAATCTGAACACGTCCGCCGCCGATTTCCTGACGGATCACCGGAGCCGTTACGACTTCGCCTTTACCCTTTTCAAACAAGATAATGGCCATGCGCTTACCGACGTTTTCACGAGTGACGTCTTTGAAAATGCGTGCGCCCTTAGCATCCAGCGTCAGGTTAACCGTCGGCTCATGCGTCTGGTTGTCAAAGCCCGGCTGAGCGTCGTTCAGGTTGTCACCGGTCAGGACGACCTGACGTTTAACCAAAATGTCGCGGCCTTCACGGTCTTTAAAGCGCTCGGTACCGAAAGGAACCGTACCCTGAGAAAGCTGAGCCAGCGCTTCGGGACTGTCGTCGACCATACGAACTTCAAGCGTTGCAGTACGACCTAAGATGTCCTTAGCCTTTGCCGTATCCTGCACACCCGGGAGCTGAACCACAATACGGTCTGCACCCTGCTGAGCGATCACAGGCTCGGCGACGCCGAGTTCGTTGATTCGGTTATGCAGAGTTGCCACGTTCTGCTTCAAAGCGTAGGACTGAACATCGCTCATCGCCTTTTGAGACATCGTGGCACGGATCATGAACTTGCCGTTCTGATCTTCTTTCGCAAAGGTGAGATCGGTCTGACGGTTACGGAGAACGTCCATAGCCGCTTCAAGATCCTGCTCATTGCGGAAAGAGATTTCAAGTGTGTCGCCGACACGGACAATACCGGCATGACGAATCTTATGGTCACGAAGCAGGGTTCTGACTTCGCCGGTCGCTGCTTCAATACGTTTTGTGACGGCCGCCTTCATGTCAACGGCGAGCAGGAAGTGCACACCGCCGCGGAGGTCAAGACCGAGATACATCGGAAGTGCGTTGATCTTAAGCAGCCAGGTCGGAGTATTCGGAACGAGGTTGAGCGCGACGATGTAGGAAGGATCGGCAGGATCCGGATTCAATGCTTTTTCAAGCACGTCGCGGGAACGAAGCTGAAGTTCGCCGTCTGTCGGAGCAAAACGAACGCGAACCGAGTTCTGCTGAGCGCCCTGCTCAAAGAAAACGCCGTTGGGTTTGATTTGAGCGGCGGCAAGTGCGTCTTCAACCGTCTTTAACGTCTGTTCGGTTACTTTAACCGTTGCCTTACCCGGGCTGACCTGAACGGCCGGAGACTCACCGTAGAAATTGGGGAGTGTATATACCGCTGCGACGATCAAAATCACCGCAATCAATATATATTTCCAAAGAGGGTATCGATTCATAACTATCGTTGTGCCGGCTTACGCCGGCACATAAAGGTAGGTACAACACAAACGACCGTCTCATGAAATCGGAACGGTCGTCCTATCAAGCTTTCACTTGAAAATTAGAACTTGACCGTGCCTTTGGGGAGAACAGCCTGAATTGCAATGCGCTGGAAAGTGATGACAACGGGTTTGTCGTCAACGGCAGCAATCTGAAGATTGATGTAGTTCTCATCGGCAGCAACAATCTTGCCGCAGATACCGCCGGCCGTGATCACTTCATTGCCGGTAGTAAGAGCGTCAATCATCTTCTTGTGTTCTTTCTGACGTTTCTGCTGAGGACGGATCAAAAGGAACCAGAAAACGGCAAAAATGAGGATCATTACGCCGAAAGACGAGAACATGCTTTCAAGTCCGCCGGGCTGCGCAGCAGCGCCAGAGGCTGCTTGTGCATATGCTTCAGAAATAAACAATTTAAAACTCCAACTATGAGATATGGGTTCACTGAGGGCAGTGAAAATTTTTCGACGTCCACTGCTTAGGACTCTTAAGAATTTCTCCTGTCAGTTCAAGTCCTGTCATGGTTCCCTTTGCCTCTCAAAAGAATGCAAAGGGCAATCCGGGCGCGCCCCGCCCTTTTTAAACCTTGTATTCTACTTTCTTTCTCTTAAATTGAGCTTGTAAAAATCGGGCAGTCCGATAAAAAACTCAGTGTATTCACGAAGTTCCTCGAAATTGCCCGAAGTTATTAGTCTGTTCCGCGCGCTCTGTCTTCTGCGAACTTCTTGCACCAGGCCTCGAAATTGCCCTGATCCAAGGCCTCACGAATTTCTTTCATGAGATTCAGGTAGTAGTGCAGATTGTGAATTGTGTTCAGTCTAGCGCCCAGAATCTCATTGACCTTCTGAAGGTGATGCAGATAAGCACGAGAGAAGTTGCGGCAGCAGTAGCAGTCGCAGCTCTCGTCAAGCGGACGAAGGTCGTGTTTGTGCTTGGCGTTTCTGAGTTTGATGTCGCCGTAGCGAGTAAAGAGCCAGCCGTTTCTTGCATTACGGGTCGGCATCACGCAGTCAAACATATCGATGCCGCGTTTCACGCCTTCAACCAGATCCTCCGGTGTTCCGACGCCCATCAAGTAGCGAGGCTTATCCTCGGGCATACGAGTCTTGAGATGATCAAGAATCTTCATCATCTCTTCCTTCGGTTCGCCGACGGAGAGGCCGCCGATGGCATAGCCGTCGCAGTCCATGGCCGATATGGTATCGGCATGGGCGATGCGGATATCCTCAAAGGTTCCTCCCTGGTTGATGCCAAACAGGAGCTGATGGGGATTCACCGTATCGGGAAGGGAGTTGAGCCTGGCCATTTCCGCCTTACACCGCTCCAGCCACCGCACCGTCCGGGCCACGGAATTTTCCATATATTCCCGGGTACAGGGATGGGGAGCACACTCGTCGAAGGCCATGGCGATGGTGGAGCCCAGATTGGACTGGATCTGCATACTCTCCTCAGGGCCCATAAAGATCTTATGTCCGTCAATATGAGAGCTGAAATATACGCCCTCTTCCTTTATCTTTCTCAGATCTGTCAGAGAAAATACCTGAAAACCGCCGGAATCTGTAAGAATAGGCTTGTCCCAGTTCATAAACCTGTGCAATCCTCCAAATTCCCGGATCAGCTTATCTCCGGTACGTACATGGAGATGGTATGTGTTGGACAGCTCTACCTGAGTGCCGATCTGGCGCAGATCGTCTGTAGATACAGCACCCTTGATCGCGCCTACTGTTCCTACATTCATAAACACCGGAGTCTGGATTGTACCGTGAACTGTTTCCATCACCGCACGCTTAGCCCGCCCATCCTTTGTAATTACCTGATATTTCATAAATTATTCCTCGTCAGCCAGAGCTGCTTTGATCATGATCGCGCACTCGATCCGTTTTTTCTGCATCTCGCAGCCGATCTCATATGCGCCGTTAATGGAACCGCTGAAATTGTAGGAATTGGCACTGCAGCCGCCGCTGCAGTAGAATCTGGCAAAGCAATCCTTGCAGCTTTCCTTTGCATATACGTTGCAAAGCTTAAACTCATTGCGTATTTCCTCATTTACAATGCCCGTATCTACGTTGCCCAGAAGGAACTCCTCATTTCCTACAAACTGATGGCACGGATAGAGGTCGCCCCACGGGGTAACTGCCAGATACTCAGTTCCTGAACCGCATCCGGACAGACGTTTTGCCACGCACGGTCCCTGTGTCAGATCGAGCATAAAGTGGAAGAACGTGAAGCCGCGTCCCTCTTTGTGTCTCTTGACATACTCTGCTGCCAGACGGTCATATTCCTCGAGAATCTGCGGAAGATCCGCCTCTTTGATCGCGTAGGGCTCTTCATCCGGTGCTACGACCGGCTCAACCGACATTTTCTTGAATCCAAGATCGGCAAAATGCAGAACATCTTTGCCAAAATCCAGGTTGTTGTGTGTGAAGGTACCACGCACGAAATAATCGCGGTCTCCGCGCTTCTCTGCAAATTTCTGGAACTTCGGCACGATCAGGTCATAGCTTCCTGCTCCCTTGCGGAATGGTCTCATATGATCATGGACTTCTTTTCTTCCGTCAATGCTTAAAACCACATTGCCCATTTCTTTGTTGGCAAATTCCATGATCTCATCATTTAATAAAACGCCGTTTGTAGTAAGTGTAAAACGGAAGTTCTTGTTGTGGATCTTCTCCTGCTCTCTTCCGTAGGCTACGAGGTCTTTTACAACCTGCCAGTTCATAAGAGGTTCTCCACCAAAGAAGTCCACCTCTAAGTTTCTTCTGTTACCGGAATTTGCGATCAGGAAATCCAATGCTTTTTTACCGGTCTCAAAGGACATCAATGCCCTTCTTCCATGATACTCGCCCTCTTCTGCAAAGCAGTAACGACAGGCAAGATTGCAGTCATGTGCGATATGTAAACAAAGGGCTTTTACAACGGTCGGACGCTTTTTGAAATCCATCATATAGTTTTCATAGGTGTCCTTTGTGAAAAGTTCCTCATTTTTGATCAATGTCTGAACTTCGTCAATCGCTTCTTCTACTTCTTCTTTTCCATATTTGCCGGATAATGCAGTTACAATCTCTTCCTCAGAGGCATCTGCTACGTTCTCACGTGCAGCATACATCTCAATGACATCATATGTCACATCGTCAACTACGTGGATTGCACCGCTGTTTACATCCAGAACAATATCATAGCCGTTGTTCTTATACTGATGAACCACTATAATATTTCCTCACTTTCTATCATCTTTTCCTCATAATATGTGCAATCATTACACATATCTATAACGTACAAATGACCGCACGCTGCGCGAACGGTCGTTTGTGAGTGTCATTATTCACTTTTGAGTTAAAACTTATTTGTTCTCGCAAGTCTGGTTTCCTACTGTGCAGGATGTCTTACAAGCAGACTGGCAGGATGTCTGACATTCGCCGCATCCACCTTTTTTTACTGTGTTCTGTAATTTTCTAGTATTTAATGTTTTAACGTGTTTCATGATTATTTCTCCTTTAACATCTTTTTTGCTATTCTATAGTATAACACATAGTTTTTCATAAGAAAAGCATTTTTTTAACTGATCATGCCGCCGGCAGTTCCCGCACACGCACAGAGCACCCAGGTTGTGATCATTTTCACCGGTTCAATGCCTGCTCCCCCCTTTATGATCAGTGAGACGGCAAACAAAATTCCAAAATAAACCGTTCCTGCCACAAATCCCCAGAGGAACTTTTTATCCCTGATCTTTTTTCCCATCAGAATGCCTCCAGTCAGCCCCGTTATGATATAAATAACGATCACTGCCACTTTGACAACTGCCTCCGAGAGCTCCAGCCGGTATAAAAGCAATGCCAGAATCAATAACAATAACGCACTTATGATAAACATGATAAAAACAACCATTGCCAGCACTTTTGCCGGGTTTTCCTTTGCATCTCTCGCCCTTAATCTCAATCCTGTTCCCAATCCGCCACCGCCAGACTTTCACTTCTGTCTATATATATGAAGCAATCCGGCTGCTTATGCGGATTTTTTTCAAAGCCCGCTTATGTTATTCCGGGATAGATGAAATCTTTCTCCCTTTTTACAGGTAACGGATGCTGTAAGAAGCCTCAAATGTCTGCTCCGGCTCCACTGCGTTCTCGTATGCCCGTTCCTCTAATGTACCATCAAAATCATCTGCATCACATCTTCCATACCATGGTTCAATGCAGACAAACGGTGCGTCTTTTCCTTCCGGTGACCAGATTGCAAATAAAGGTGCGTCAAAATCCATGGTCACATAAGGCTTTCCATCCGGTGTGACCAGTGAAACTTCCCCGGTCTGTTTTCCTTCCACCATATAAGTGCAGCGGTCAAAAAATCCCGGTGTAAAGTATACTTTCTCATTCTCCAGCGGGATTACAATATCTTCACTCATTACTGCCAGTCCGGTATCCGGTGTATTTCCATGATGATGCAGTTCTTTTAATCCTGCAAATTGCAGACCATATCCAAGCTTGCTTTCTTCGTCATGAAACGGACATAAGAAAGCCGGATGTGCGCCGATGGAAAAATATAAGGTCTTTGTATCCGGATTTTCCACTTTCCACATGACTTTTAATTCATTGCCTGTCAAATTGTATCCAATTTTCAAAACAAACGCGAATGGATACTTTTCCATCGTTTCCTCATTGGAATGTAAGGAAAACCAGATGGTATCCTCTGTCCGGGATTCCATGGTATGTTCCATATCCCTTGCAAAGCCGTGCTGCCCTATTGCATACGTTTTTCCGCCATAGCGGTACTCTTTATTTCTGCAGTTCCCCACAAACGGAAATAACACAGGGGAGGTTCTTCCCCAATATTTTTTGTCCGCATACCACATGTACTCTTTATCGTCGGATTTTCTCTTTACGGATTTTAGTTCTGCCCCAAAAGAATCGATCTCCACACGCAATGTGTCATTTTCCAAAACATATCTCATACAATCCATCTCCTTGTTATCTAAATATCGATAGGCGTTTGCGAAACTCAATTTTACATTATGAATATTACGAAAAGTTAACAAAATCAACGAAAACACAATTGTTTTCGCAATCACCTACGATATGAAATACAATTTTATAATTCGCAGTTATTTACCGTTCTTGGGAATGGGATAACGTCACGGATATTGGACATACCTGTCAGGTACATTACCGCACGTTCCACTCGTTGCCGGGCGATGTACGTAGCCAGCGGTTCGTGCAGGTAAGCCCGCATAATGCGATGGAAGTGATACTCCGATAGGCATACTTCACGTGCCAGTGTTTCCACCCGCAGAGGTTCGTTGAGGTGTGAGTTGATATAATCTATCACCCGGTTCACCTGTTGCAGATATTTCTCTTCAGTATCGCTCTTCATTGTTTTTGTTCCGTTGGGTTCCGGGACAAATGTAGCGGGTTTTACTGAAAGAGCGGTTATCCGATCTTGCTATTTTTTTCTGTCGGTTTCCGCCCTGTCCGTATGGGTAATTGTTTCCATATCCGGCGCGGAATCATTCGCCAGAAAAAGACGATAATGGCATAGCGCCAGTCTATCACCACTACCCGTTGGCGGTGGTTCAGTGCCCGTACAATCCGTTTGGCTACCTTTTCCGGCCGCATCAGTAGCGGATAGTGTTTTCCGTCGTTCAGTAAGTCGGTAGATACGAATCCCGGGCGGATGTCCGTAAAGCGGATGCCGCAGTTTTCCATGCGGGAAAGCTGTGCCAGCGCGTCGATGTAGGTGTTCTGCATGCGTTTGGTCGCCGAGTAGGCCGGTGCGCTGCCGAGTCCTTTGGTGCCTGCGATCGAAC
>OHGL01000477.1_pt1 | contig 15989 bp, 17 predicted proteins | sample 1567731 | NCBI WGS metagenome assembly OHGL01 (sample SAMEA3879606, study PRJEB24766) | human gut metagenome | biome: human-associated habitat; feature: feces | place: USA | collected 1985/1987 | reverse complement strand
AGTTCATTTCTTGAAACAGCAGCCTTATCATTTGAAAAAGGTGCATTTTTAGCTCCATCTACAGTATCTTCGAGTCTGTCAATAAGTCTATAAAACGTATTGTCCTCAGCAAACTGATTTTCCATTTCCAAATTATCCATAATTATTTTTCCTCCTAATTCAATTCCTTTAATTCCAGTTTTGTACAGCCATATAAGATTCCTTCCTGATTTTCTATGGTAACAACTGCACTTTTTACTTTTTCCTGAATGGATGCACTGCCGGGAAAATACTGCATGAGGTCATCTTCCCCATATCGGTTCAGTTCCTCACGGATCGCACTTTCGTACCAGGCAAGGTCTGTCCCATCCAAAGGCATTCCATATGCATCATTTTCTGTCCACTCTTCTTCCCATTCCGATTCTTCCGAAATAAGATTTCCAGTCAGTTCTGTCAATAGATTGATGTGTATCGTTTCTTTTTCTTCCATTTTCTATCACCTGCTTTCTATTGGTCTGTCTCTGCACTGATTCGTCTGCTTTCTTTCTTTGGCAAGATCTGCATAGTCTGCCCCTTCTCTTTCCGGTAGGTTACAGATAATCTTGTATCTTCCTTCATAATGCTTTTTCATCCGTTCTTTTGCCCATCTCCCTGCAAAGTCATTATCGGTACAGATTTCAATTTCTTTGATTTCCGGATGATTCTTCAGAAATTCTTCCAGTGCGTCCGGCGGCTTTTTAAAACGTTCACTCTGTATCTGTGCGTTTTCTTTCGGAGCAGCGATTCCCCCAAGGGAAAGACGATATTTATCCCTATTTCCCTCTTCCAGTGTCATGTGTGCCAATGCATCAATACACGCTTCATATACGGCAACTCGCTTTGTTTCTCTTTCAGGTGGAATGCAAAAGCTGTACTTTTTTTCACTCCCGGTCTGCTCCATCTTGAATCCCTTCCCGTTTTTTTCATAGATTCCTCGCAGGAATGCATATCTTGCTTTTCTGGATTCATCTTTCCCAACAAAAACAGCGTTATGGTACGGGACACTTTCATAAAGGATTTCATGTGAAATACAATATGTGATCACTTCATCGCTGATTCCTCTGTGGTTTAAATAAGCCCTGATTCGTCTGCAATTACAATATCTCTCCGGCAGCTTAAATGGCAGTTTTTCCCTTTCCACAGACTGTGTCGGAATAAAAGACGGACTCTCTTCGCACAACAGTTTTACGGCATCTGTAAATTTCATTCCATCTACTTCAATCAGGAACCGCAGTGCGGACACGCCACCGATATCTCTGGATTTCCAATGCCATTTGCTGGACAGTTCATTGATTTTAAAACTGTCATGATCCGTCAACTGCCATTCATTTCTGGTCCTTGTCTTTTGCAGTCGCTGTGCCTGATGTGTTCGCAAATACTCATACGCAGTCATATTTTTTGCTGCCTGAATCTCTTCTTCTGTTACCCAAGGCATTACAGAATCGTATCCTGAAGAGCCAGTACCTTATCTGTCCGCTCCCAAGGAAACTCCTTTCTTCCAAAATGACCAAAAACTGCCGTCTGCCGAAAAATCGGACGATTCAGTCGAAGGGATTCCATGATCTGAACGGGTGTCACTCCAAACACCAGTGGGATTGCTGCCGCCAGACAATCATCTGCACACACTTTTCCTGTACCAAAGGTATCTACCTCAATCATAACCGGTTCTGCTACTCCGATTGCATAAGCCAGAGACACCTGACACTTGCTTGCAAACTCAGCAGCTACTATATTTTTGGCGATATACCTTGCCATATAAGCTGCCGAACGGTCTACTTTCGAACAGTCTTTTCCCGAAAATGCACCGCCGCCATGCGGAATCATACTGCCATAAGTATCCACCATCAGCTTTCTTCCCGTCAGTCCGGTATCTGCATCAAACCCTCCGCACACAAATCTCCCTGACGGATTAATCAGAATCTTCGTATCCTCATCCGGCGGCAGTAATCTGAGTGCTGAACGAAGCACTTTCTCTCTGATTTCGGCATCTAACTTCTTCAGGCTCTTTTCTGCACCATGCTGGCAGGAAACAACAACACTTTCCAGTCTCACTGGTTTTCCATCTTCATATTCTACGGTTACCTGTGCTTTTCCATCAGAAAAGATATCTTTGATATATCCGCTTCTTCTGCAAGCCGAAAGTTCACGTGTGATCCGGTGTGCCAGAACAGTCGGCATTGGCATAAGCTGCGGAGTATCATCACACGCATATCCGACCATAACACCCTGATCTCCAGCTCCCCTGCTTCTATCTCTTATTTTTGCGCCGATATTATCCCGAAATTCTTTCGACACACTCACTGCTTTCGCAATATCTGGACTCTGCTGGTGTACAAACGTATCCATTTCTATTCCATCCGTACAATATCCGCATTCTCCCAGAACCTTTCGGATCACATCAAACACTGGCGGCTCATATCCACTGCTGATTTCTCCAGCCACAAACACATTTCCTCTTGTCGCAAGCACTTCACATGCAACCCTTGAAGACGGATCATGTTTCAGACATTCGTCTAAGATTGCGTCTGCGATCTGGTCACATACTTTATCCGGGTGTCCTTCTGTTACTGATTCTGCTGTATAATAACGTTTCATTTTTCTTCTCCTTATATCTACAAGTCCTGCCACTGGCAAATCCTTACTTACGAATGCATGGTAAGATAAACAGGGCAGGAGCTGCCTGATACACATCTCCTGCCCTGCCGGATTGATTTATCCAGTTATTCTTCTTTTATTTTTCTTCTGTTTCTTCTTTGTTTTCCGTCATTTTTGACTTCTTTCTGCGGTACACAGTCATCCCTGTAACTGTTCCGGCAGATGCCAGTGCAAGCAGGACAAATCCCCATACTTTCTGGTTATCCCCTGTTTTTGGTGCATTGGTCTTTTCGGTTGTTTTCTCCGGTGTTCTGGCATCTTTCATTTCTACTTTCTGGACTTCCATTGTATCTTTCAATGTGAATGTAACATCTTCCGCAATCTCGTAACCATCCGGTGCTGTGATCTCACGCAGAGTAAGTTCTTCATTGACTGGGAGCTTTGCAACGGAATGTGGCTTTCCGTCCGTAATCCACTCTTCCAAAACAGTTCCGTCTTTGCGGATGATCTGAAGCTTTGCCCCTTCCAGTTCTTTTCCGGTTGTAAGATCTGTTTTTGAAATTTCCACTTTGGAATATTCATCCTTCATCTCAACCTTTGTCACACTGCCATCTTCTTTGACTTCAAAGGTCACATCGCTGGCAGACACATAGCCGTCTTCATAAGGAGCCAGTTCTTCATGCAAAGTATAAGTTCCTTCCGGCAGACCATAAATCACATGATCTTCTTTGGTACTGGTCCATTCTTCCACGACATTTCCGTCTTTGTCGATCACCTGAAGTTTTGCTCCCTCCATCTCTTTTCCGATAGTCGCATCTGTCTTGGTGATCCGTGTCTCGGTCGGCTGATTCTCAACTTCTTTACTCAGTACAATCTTTTCAAGATTCTGGTTTTCGTAGGATGCATCTACCTTCCATACTTCCTCGTTCGGAAGATATCCGGCTTTTCTGACTTCCTCTTTGACATAGTATTTTCCATGTGGAAGATCACTGTCGAAAGTAAGTGTTCCCTTTGTATCTGTTGCTTTCTTTTCCAGCAGGGTATCTTTCTCTACGAGAACCTCTCCCTGATTAGAAAGAATATCTTCCGCAGCATACAGTCCAAAAATAACACCTTCCAGCTTTTCTCCTGTGACAGAATCCTTCTTTTCTACCGATACGGAAACTTTCTGTCTTTCATTTTTATAGGTAACGCCTTCATAAACGACTGCCTGTGTATCATCCTCTGCTGTCAGGGTAAATTCTTTCTGTTCTGTATTCAGGACAAAATTCTCTCCTGCTACAACCTCTTTCAGATAATACGTTCCCAGTGGCAGATTATTGATAACTGCTGTTCCATTTTCATCTGTAGTCAGTTTGGCTACCAGGTCATCTTTCTCATAACGGACAACTGGATTTCCTTCTTCGTCCTTTGCTCCGTCCGGTGAATAGATGGTATCTTTGGCATATACTTCAAACTGGGCACCTTCTACTCCGGTTTCTTCATATTTAAAGTCTTTATAGATACCTGTTTCTTCTTTACCAGATACAGCATTTCTTACTTTAGAGACCAGTGCTTTTACTTTTGCCAGAACAGAATCTCCTGTTACTTCGGTAAGCTGTTCTCCCTTTTTCGTCAGGAGCAGGCTTCCTACCTGTTCATCGTTTTTCTGTTCTACCTCTACAATCGCTGCTCCTGTATCTGGATCAATCTGATGTGCAGTGTTTGAGGATACTGTAATTACAATACCGCTCTGTGGATTTTCTTTATATGTTCCTTTTGTAGTCTGCTCTAATGGTGAAATAATCGTTGTTCCATCATACAGGGACTCTTCGCTTCCCTGTCTTACAAATCCTTCCGGTGCTTTTACTTCTTCGATTCGGTAGGTAGCGCACTTCAGTTCCTGCGGTGTGATCAGATATCCTTCCTCGTTTGTTTCGAATACACTGATCTTTTCTTTCTTCGGATACTGAACAACCTGTTCCACATATTTCTTATTTGTCACATCGTAAATCTTATAAGATGCTCCGGCCTTTAAAACCGTATTTCCAGTCTGTGCATCCTTCTTTACAATTTTCAACAAGAATTCAAACGGACGGTCATCAAATACTCTCCACTGCATTGGTTCTCTGCTGTCATTTTCCACATTTACAACAAATGGATCAATGGTTTTCAGATTCTCCGGGGTAGTGCTTTCCACTACAACATAACTTCCATACGGCAGTTCCGGGCTGACTGCATATCCTTTTGTATCCGTAATCAGTTCCGGCACTGGTACAGCTGTTCCATTCTCATAGGTGACTGCCACCTGCTCTTTGCTGAAGTCATAATTCTTGAAATCACTTGCCGTGTAGCTTTCTCCATTGGACGGTTTCAGTTTCCCATTTTTCACCTGTGTCAGGTCGCTGATCAGATATACCTTAAATCCTGCTCCTGCAACCAGGTCTGTTTCTGTCTGCTCTCCATCTTCACTGACTTTGATCAACTGGAATGCCTGTTTCTTTACCTGCTCTTTTACCGTAAGGTCTCTTGTCACTTCTGCAACATCCTGACCTTCATAAGTTACGGATACTTCATATTTCGTAGTATCCAGTGTATATCCTTCCGGTGGAGTGATTTCTTTTACATACATTTCTCCAAGGTATAATTCTGAAAACTCCAGTGTTCCATCATCTCCGATGACTCCCTGCGCGATCAGGCTGTCCTGTTTATACAGAACTCCTGTTGTTCCATCCGGATGCACGATGTCCTCTTTGGCATACAGACCATACACCGCACCACGAAGAGCACTGTCTCCCTGCGCTTTAAATGCAAGTGTTTCTTTATCGATCTTTGCGATTTTTACTTTTCCGGTGACTCTCTCATCTGTTGCTGTTACAGTCAATGTCTTTCCGGCTGCAACATCTACTTTATATACTTCTGTATTCAGTTTGTATCCTGTCGGAGCAGTAACCTCTTTTACATACACTGTTTTCAGTGCAGAATCAAAATAATCGCTGACTGCTTTTCCGTCTGTTCCGGTTGCTGACATTGTCATCAGCAGGTTTTCACACTTCTTATCAGTATAAATACCATAAACTGCTCCTGACAGTGGATTCTGTGTATTGACATCTTTTTTCATAAGTTCAATGCGTGTCATATTCAGCCACTGTACACTGAAGCTTACCGGCGCTGCTGTTTCGCTTTCAAATACACCGATATCCTGTTTGGAATTTCCAGTTGTCAACACCAGTGTTCTCCATGTCTTTCCGACAGAACCATATAAGTTTCCGGAAGCATAACTGCCTGTCAGTAATAAATCTGCGGACAGATAGAATGTATCTCCACCATAAATCTGGATTTTTCCATTTGTAACACTTGTTCCTTTGGAAAGATTATGTGCAGTCACATTTTCCGGTACACTCAGTGTCACATAGTTTCTGTGATCTCCAGACAATGTGATATTCGGTGTTTTCTGGATATTTCCATCCCGTACTGCATTCAGCTTTGTGCTTGAAAGGCTCAGTTCACCTTTTGGCGGTTCTTCCTGTCCGAACAGATAATTGATATATGCGATAACCCCTGCATTTACAAGGTCATTATAATTACATCCGGTAAATCCGGCTTCTCCTGCATAAGCGTAGCTGGCTGCAATGTGTGTATACACATACTTTTCATCTTCTGTTTTTCCAGACAGATAACTTCCTGTCAGATCTCCTGCCCCACCATAACCATAATAAAGGACTTTCTGCAGATTTTTATTGCTGTCCAGTACCTGCGCTACATAACTTCCACTCGGTGGGGATGCTTTCTGGGACTGAAGGCAGTACGCAATCTTTCCATTTACTGTGAACAGGCAAGTAAGATAATTTCCAATATAGCTTGGATAATAAATGGTTCGCCCCTTTGTCAATGTAACTGGGGAACCGCTGCTTGTAGCTCTTTCAGCCGCAGACAATACCATCACATTTCCCTCTTCGATGTCCTCTTTCAGTTCTTTGACTGCCTGTGCAGATGCATCTTCTTCGGATGTTTCAATTTCTACATCTGTGTAGTTCTGCACAGGCGAATCCGAATCATTTTCAGATTCTGTATCTGACTTCTGTTTCTCTCCACCATTTTCTTCGGAATGTGCCTGTCCTTCGGTATCCGTCAGAGTCACTTTCCGGGTGATGGTATAGCTGTCACTCTTATCTTTTGGAACGACCATATAAGTGGCAATATATGTTCCTGCTTTGTCTGAATGATACTCTCCACCATTCACATCTTTGATACTTACAAGCGTAACATCTTCTTTTTCTGCATCATAATGGATTCCTTCCATACTGGTTTCCACTGCAAATGTTTCATCCGAAACCGCTTTTGTGATATCATCTGCTGTAACTGATGTATCTTTCTGGTTTGTTACCGCCTGTTCAGATGCCTGTACTTCCGTCTGCTGTTCCGAGCCTGTCTGTTCGGCCGCAAACGCATTCGCACTGCTCAAGGTACTGACGCCCATCAGGACAGCCAGTCCAAAAGCAGCGATTCTGGTCTTTAATTTTCTAACCTTCATGTGCTTTTCCTTCCTAAAATAGATTTTTTCAGTAAAATACCGCAGAAGATGTTTCCTCTGCGGTACGTTTTATCTTACATATCGATTTTTTTCTTTTTTTACTTCCTGTCTGGTACGTTTTACCGCTTCCATGACAGGCTCCGTTGGAATCTGGTTATCCTTACATCCTTCCAGAATTCCATCCAGATAAAACTGCGATGGTCTTGCCGGAACATCTTTGTGCGGAGCGTTCATAATATATACAAACACCTCTTTCTCCACTCCATCCTGATTTTTTACCTGAATCGATTCTTTCCTATAAAAACTTGGGAATCCTTCATAAAAATCCAGACTCTTCTCACACGCTTCTGTGATTTTCCATAAGACTCCTTCGACACAGCTTCCCTTTTCCGGCAGTACCGTTGCTACCCCATTACCCGGAGCCCTTCCTCTAAATGCCAGCCGATAATCTTCAAGCCGGACATTTTCCACAACTTCCGCAGCCGGACACCTGTACTTCATCTGCTCCAGATTCATGTTGCTTCCATAAGCGAAGTAATATCTATCTTCCATTCTTTCTCACCTCTATCTGACTCCTTCTGTCCTTTGATTTTTCTTCAGACACTCATACGTGCTTTTATCATATCTCCACGCAAGATCACCATCCAGATTTGCCAGCAGATGTTTTCGGACATTTTTATATTCATCTCCAATTAACCCAAGTCTCAATAAAAATGTACGAAATGTAAATGCCGGGTTTTCTGATATCAGTGTCTTTTTCATCTGTGTCGATCTCTGATTGATCGCCTGTGCGGAAATGGCTAATGCCAATGTAATGTTTGCTCTTACCTTTCCTGCATGTAGTGTGCTTTCAAAACAGCGCCATTCCAAAGTTCCCTTGGAAAACACAGCATGAAGATTTAGAGCATAATAACGGGTATCATCATAATGGATATGACTTCTATCCCTGCCTCCATACCAGACATTTCTTACTCGGTCCATAGTGATTGATCTATTTGGTATTTTTCGGATTTTCTCTAATACATCCGGTCGCACCCTCTGGCAATAACTATTTGCTCTTCTTTCCTGCACTTTTAATGCTTTGAACAGGATATCTTCCTTTGCATACATAATTGTCAGTGCATTTTTCAGGCTTTGCGGTGTATGATTCGATGCATCTACATGAACATGCTGACCACAGGACTCATTTACAAAACCTCCATGCCGTCGCAGACAGCGTACTACTTCCTGTAACTTACCCATTTCATCATAGGATAATTTCGGAGATACCATTTCTGTTGAATATTCTCCGCCTGCGTCTACAATTCGACCGTATACTTTCCGTTGTGTATAAATGCTCCCATCAGACATAAATTTCCACTTTTTTCCTTCCAAATCTATCACTGACCAGATTCCGTAAGTCGTGCCGTCATAATATGCTTCTGTTCCAAACATTTCAGCAACAACTTCTGCAGCACGTTGTCTGGTAATTCCTGTCATCTCGATTTCTGTGCCAAAGTATTGGTCTTTTATACCGATCATGCCTAATGGATTCCTTTCTCAGACACTTCCTGTGCGTTGAGTTCGGAGTCTGCCTTTTGTAACAATCTGCCAATTGCCTCGATAACATTGACAGTTACTCCGTTTCCAGCCTGTTTATAAAGCTGTGCGTCAGAAGTGCTGTCTATGATTTTATTTATTTGCCAATCATAATACCCCTGCAGTCGCAGACATTCCCTTGGAACTAATCTTCTTATTCTTCCGTGATACAAGATGCCATGACGATCGGTTGCAGTAATTGTAAACATCGGTTCTTCTGGTTCTTTCATGCGTCTGCCGTTCTGACGGACATTTTCTTTGGCTGGTGTAAGGACTGCTCTTGCCCCTTCTTCCCTTAATACACCAGAACATTCTCCTTTGTATTTGTGGATTCCGCATTGTCGGGTATTAAGGCTTCTGCATTCTTCAGTTACCAGTGGTGGCGGAGACAAATCTACAAAATGAAGTGTTCCCTGTTGGATACCTGTAGTCAGGGTGTGTGCTATCTGATGTCCGACTCTTCCTCTCCTGCTGTTGAGATTCGCATAGCCTAAATCGATGCTGTCACCCTCTCTTGCAAGTTTATAGCCGAGCTTTGTATTTTCTTTAATTGGAACACCCACATCATATAATCCTGTCTTTCCACCCATTCCTCCGGCTTGTGATGTCAGGGTACAGCTTAATCCTTTTGGACTGTAGACTCTTTTTCCCTGACTTCCTGCCCGGATTTGAACAAGAGCTGCTCCATTTGTTTCTGGTTCAGGTAATACTTTTCCGGCACATCTGAAATCAAGATATCCGACAATATACACCCGCTTTCTTGCTTGGGGGACTCCGAAATCCTTGCTGTTAAGCACTTTCCATTCGACATGGTACCCCAGTTCAGAAAGCGTACTGAGGATGGTGCAAAACGTCCGGCCTTTGTCATGCGATAACAAACCGGGAACATTTTCAAGGATAAAATACGAGGGTCTTTTAGCTTCAAGAATCCGGGCAATTTCAAAAAAGAGAGTTCCTCTTGCGTCAGCAAATCCTTCTCGCTTTCCGGCGATAGAGAATGCCTGGCAAGGAAATCCTGCACAGAGTAAATCAAAATCTGGCATTCGTTCTGGTTCAATTGTTCTTGCATCACTACAATACCACTCCCCTTCTGTGTCAAACAGCAATCGGTAGTTCTTATCCGCATAAGTATCCACCTCGCAATGTCCGACACAGACAAAGTTTCCTGCCCGTCTTAGGCCTTCACGGAATCCCCCGATTCCGCTAAAGAGATCAAAAAATTGAATGGTTGCGGCTATCAACCTCCTTTTTGCTGATAAAAACAGGCGGCATGATTTCTCATACCGCCCTTCGTTATTCTGTATCAATTGGTTACCATTCTGTTGGTTCTTCTGTTTTGGTTTCTTCTTCCAGATCAGTTTCTCTTTCTGGTTCAGTTTCCTCTTCCGGTTCGCTTTCCCCTTCTGGTTCGTTTTCCTCTTTCGGTTCGCTCTCTCCATCTGGTTCGCTTTCCTCTTCTGGTTCGCTGTCCCTTTCCGGCTCAGTGCTTTCTTCCGGTTGAGTTTCTTCGGTTCCCAATTCTCCAATTGTCTGTTCGGATTCTTCAGTCTGATCTTTAATTTGCCATTCGGCCTCTGCCTTTTCCAGTGCTTCTTCTATAATCTGAATTAAGAAGTCTTTCTGTTTCATGTGTTTCTGTCCGATGACTACTTTTAATCTCTGGAATAATTCCTCTGATACCTGTACTGCTACTGTTCTTACTGCTCCCATGCTTATTTCTCCTTTTCCTTCCAGTCTGTTGAAATGTTCTTCAATGACCTGTTGTAAAAATTTTTGTGTGCTGCTTTCTGTGAGTTCGATCTCTTCTCTTACTTTTTCATGTAAGTCCATCGGGATCTTTCCGCAGATATTTTTCATCTCTGCCATAACTTTTCTCCTTTCTCTTTCGCTACACACAACATACTCCAAAGCCGCATGGAAAGCTATTCACAATACCCACCAAAGATAGCGATGCATTTTATTCCTTACCCCTAGCAGTTCCAACAATGTATGTATCGTGCAATCATAGGCCTCACCCCCTTTAAAAATTTTCCATTTGAGATAAAAAATCCATCATCTGATCTGGTATTTCTTCCGATGATGGTTTCGTTTTCAATTGTTCCGTAGTGCCACATATCTCCAATTCCCGAACACTTTCTTTTATCGTCTTTTGAATGACTTCTTCCAGCCATTTTCGATTTTCTTTTTCCAGAATTGCCTGAACCAGATACTGGCTTTTCTGCCCTTCTGGAACACTTTGAAATTTCTCCCATGCCCTCTGGTGTTCTGGATTTTTCAGGTTTGGGCGGAACGAATATACCGGACGTGTCATCTCGCCCACATCTGCTCTACAATCCGTTCATACCCTGTTGCGTTGGCATGGACGTCCTCTATAAAAACGGGGCGGCAAATCGCGTCCTGTGCGGTCACGTGGCGTTTTAAAATTGCGGAGCCTCCACCCATAAATACGGTTGGTACTGCCCGGAGATCAAACCCAGATTCTGTCACCGCAGACAGTATTCTTTCTATATATTTCCGTCCGTTTTCCTGTATGATCCGTCTGGCCTCTTCTGCCATACTGCAAGATTCCCCCCGAAGCACACGCTCAATTTGAGTTTCTGTTACAGACAGTCCGGTATTTCTACGCACCTGTTCTGCTGTCTCATCAATGCATCGGATCACTCCAAGCTCCAGACTCCTGCACGTTGCTGCATTCGGAACAGCATTGTCCAGCCTCATAAGGTCAACGGTCCAGCCACCAATATCAACAAGCAGAACAGACGGTTCATTCTTCAGATACTCTGGATGCAGAGCAAGCGCAGAGTATCCCTGTGGGAACAGTTTCACATCTTTTATTGTTATCTCATATAATTCACTTTCATATAAAAATCGCACTGGCTGCTCTTTCCGCAACAGATACTCCCTGAATCCCTGTTTCTCTCTTCCAAAACTTGAAAGCGGAAGTCCGACAGCCAGAATTACCTCTGTCTTTCGTTCCGCTTTCCGATGTTTGATTTCCTCTGCAATGGCTGCCAACGTCAGCAGATAATAATTATCATTGGACGTTTTGTTTTTTACCAGAGTCTGCCTTCCCGTACCGCAGACATAATACTTTCCCTGATACTGCAGAACATTCTGCATGGTATACGGCTCGTAATCATACCCAATAATTCCACTTGGGAAAGACACTTGTCTTGTTTTAATGGCATAATAGCCATGATCAATTCCTATGATTATCGCAATCACATCCTTTCATTTTTCTGTTTAACGTAAGGTCAAAAATGTTGTCACTGCTGCAACGGATCGTTGCAAAAGTGCCATTCGTGAACACTTTTCTATGTTCCAGTGTCCCAAAACCTGCGGAAAATCTGGCTTTTTTATACCACTATCGCCAGAGGAACACTACTGTTCCTTCCCAGCCGGTTATAAAAGATCCCTCTCCCGGCGGCTGTCCAGCCTGTCCGGGGGAGGGATATATCGCAAGTTTCCTTTTTGAACAATTGCCTGTCTTTTTATTTTTATGAGATGTTTTTCCTGCTTTTGTAAAATGGGAAAATACTCCGGTTCTGTCAGAAACTTCCGTATGTAATTTCCCTTTTCTCCCAGCTTGTTATCATTTCCTAGCAGCTCCATTTCCACCATGTAATGGGTATCTGGATGAAATCTCTTCTCACACAAAATGCTGTCCCCTTTTATATAATCGGATTTAGCCGATTCTCTTGCTGCCGCCAAGAGTTCATAAATACTTACTTCCACCTCTTATCACCTCCCAAAAGACCAGAAAAAAGCAGACCTCTTAATCGAAGTCTGCTCCTGTCGGATATGGTAATCCTCTTTCTTCATATTTTTTATCGATATAATTTCGAATCCATTCCCTGTATTCTTCCGTTAATGCCAGTTCCTGAAATTCTAACAACCACTTTTCCCATTTTGCTTCGTCATCAAGCCATCGATCTTCTATGCACTCCGGCTCATCTAACATTTTCATCATCGCTTCAAATGGCTCTTTTACATCATCACCAAATTCTTTCCATAAGGCGATTCCATAGTTCTCCAGTTCAAAAAATTCTGTCAGATATGTCAATCGTTCCATATCCCCCAATGTCATCCTTTTTTCACCTGACAATAATGCTCGATCTCTTTTGCCACATAGATTTAAAAATTTTCTCTTTTCCATCTCCACATCCATTATACTTTTACCTCTTCCTGTTAAAAATAATTCCTTATTACGAAACATTATAAAATTTAAACTCTTTAGAATCAATATATATGTTTCTGTATTACGAAACTTTTTATTTTATAAGGGGAGTTCATCATTATGCAAAAGATTAGACCAGATATGGATATTGGTAAAAATATCCAAGCAATTCGATATAAAAACAATATGACTCAAGACCAAGTAGTTGCAAAATTAAATCTTATGGGTATCTCCATCACCAAAAGTACCTATGCCAAACTGGAAACAAATCGCATGAACATTAAGGCATCTGAATTAGTTGCACTTGCAAAACTCTTTCATACCGATATCAATGCTTTCTTTTCCGGCTTGCTATAGTTCGACATTCCCCGACTCCCTGTGTATATAATAGCATATTAAAAATAAGAACCAGTCTATATTCTTATCGGATATAAACCAGTTCTTTTTTCTTATCAAATAATATAAAAGTGACAGGGAATTCAGATTCTTATCTTCTGTCACTCATGTAATTATTATTCTATTTTAAATTTAATGAATTTACCCATTCTTGAATTTCTTTTTTCAATGTTATTTTCTATATAAACGTCATACACATTTTTCCACATTATCGGTGTATACTGTTATTTTCAACCTCATAATTATAACTTGATACACGCTATACACTACTATAAACTGTACTCCATTTTAGGATAGCCAATGTATACCGTATCATATGAATCCCAGTTATCAACTGTTGTAGACACCAGTTCCACATCTCTTAAGCTCTCATCATCATGTTCTCTTGACACCCGGCTGTCATCATCTGTCCAGTCAAGGTCATCATCTGTATATGGCTCCACAGGCTCTATTTCAAACAGATCTGCCTCTGTAATTTTTGCTATCTTTTCAGCAACATCTTTTGTATTTCCTGAAGCTGAATAATATACAACCAATGTTTTTCCATTTCCTGTTGATGTATTTTCTGTATTAGAAGCAGACTGGTTTGTATTGCTTGCTCCACATCCTGCCATCAAACCGATTGCCATGATGCATGTTAAGAGTACTGCTGCTATTTTCTTTGTTTTCATTCTAAGGTCACCTCCTGTCGTATAAAATGTTTGTCACGCTAATTTCTATCGGATGAAATTGGTAAATACAAAATCCGGTGCCTTTGGCATTTCAATTCCCATTTTTGTCGCAACATTTTTACAGTTAATGAAATATGCCATATTGTTTCCAAGGATCTGCATAACCTGCATTCCTTCGAGATCCTGTTTTACTTCATCCGGATTCGTCCCATGTACCATATTCCAATATCTCGATGTGATAATCGGCATCTGCATCAGACCAAAATACTTGTTCAGCTGATCCCATGTAGCCGTCGTTCCGGCTCGTCTAGCCGACATAATCGCCGCTGCAGGTTTCAAATAGAATCGTCTGCCGCCTCCGTTCAAATCAGCATAAAAAGCACGGTCCAGAAAAGAAGTGATTGCACCGGCAGCTCCTGCCCAGTGGACCGGCGTTCCGAACACAAAGCCATCATAATCCCCTGCTATTTCCAGAAATTCATTCACGATATCATCCAGAATGCATTTATTTTTTTCCTGACATTTTCTGCAGGCAATACATCCTGAAATCGGCTTATTTCCAATCCAGAAAATATCTGTACTTATGCCATTTTCATTTAATGCACTGGATACTTCACAAAGAGCTGTATAAGTACAGCCATTTTTGTGTGGACTGCCATTGACAAGTAATACTTTCATTGATTTTTCCTCTTATGCTTACCAGTTCTTTTTTTCTTTTGAACTGTCATTATTCTTTTTTCTTTCCTCAACCATCTTCACGAACCATTCCACAATATTCGGATCCTGATGCGAGAAGAAGGAGCTTGTCTTCTTGTCCAGTTCTGCAATAGTCTTCATATCTTCATCAGAAAGTGTGAAATCAAAAACATTAAAGTTTTCTTCCATTCTCTCAATGTGTGTTGATTTCGGAATAACCACTACCCCTCTCTGAATATGCCAGCGAAGCATAACCTGTGCCGGAGTCTTCTGATATTTTTCTGCAATCTCTGCGATGACAGGATTCTCAAAGGTGCCTCCTCTGCCCTCACCGAATGGTGCCCATGCTTCTAACCGGATATCATATTTGTCTGCCCATTCCTTCATCTCTTTCTGCTGATTGAAGATGTGGGTTTCCACCTGATTTACCATAGGTTTAATGCGGTTGAAGGATGCAAAATCAACCATTCTGTCTACATAAAAGTTGGAAATTCCGATTGCTCTGATTTTTCCCTCATCGTACAGATCTTCCAATGCATGGTAAGCACCGTAAGCATCTGAAAATGGCTGGTGAAGCAATACCAGATCCAGATAATCTGTCTTTAACTTTTTCATGGATTCAAGAACTGATTTCTTTGCTTCTTCATATCCATAATGTTCAATCCACACCTTTGTTGTAAGGAAGATTTCTTCTCTTGGAATGCCTGACTTTTGGATTGCATTCCCAACCTCTTCCTCATTAAAATAACTCTGTGCTGTATCAATCGCCCGGTATCCAACTTTTAAAGCATCAAGCACACATCTTTCACATTCCTCTTTTGTTACCTGATATACGCCATATCCCAGTATTGGCATTTTTACACCATTATTTAATGAAACATATTCCATTGTCGTATCCTCCTTGTTTTCTTTCATTCATCTTACATTCATACTATAAAACTGATAGATTCCTTTGAGAAGTTTCGATAAGTTTTTCAGTCTTAACCTTTCGGTTTATTCTGGTTCTTACTGATTGAACAGCCATCCCATAATTTCTTTATCACGACAAAACAGATAGCCACCGCCATGCTGATAAGCGAACGGTGTGAATAACATTCTTTATATTACTCTCTGCATTAAAACTTTCTTTTTCATTCATATTGATATCCTTCTCTGTCACGCTCTCTTGCTCTGTTTTTCCTGTTTCCAGCGTTTTTTCTTCCCCGATTGCCAGGTTCTGGACTGTTGTGCTACACCCACTGAACAGGATAACAGTCATGATGATTCCTCCAAGAGCTATCCTTTTTATCTGCATATAGTATCCTCCATTTTCACTTCAGCTAAAGTATAACAAAACGAGACTCCA
>OHGL01000473.1_pt1 | contig 16017 bp, 15 predicted proteins | sample 1567731 | NCBI WGS metagenome assembly OHGL01 (sample SAMEA3879606, study PRJEB24766) | human gut metagenome | biome: human-associated habitat; feature: feces | place: USA | collected 1985/1987 | reverse complement strand
GCCCAGGTAGTTGAAGATGCCGTAGTAGTTGTTGTACATCCACTTCCACACCACGGTAACGGCGACAGAGCCGGTGACCACGGGCAGGTAGAACACGCAGCGGAAAAGGCTGGTGGCCCACTCCGGCAGGTCTACGATGGCGGAAGACACCCACAGGGAGAAGATGCAGGTGATGGGCACCGACACGATGACGATGACAAAGGTGTTTTTCAGTGCGCCCAGGAAGATGGGGTCAGCAAACAGGGTCTTGTAGTTGGCCAGGCCCACAAAGATGTCTGCACGGTTCATGGTGGAGTCAAAAAAGCTGGTGACCACGCAGAGGATCATGGGGTAGATGACAAAGCCCAGGAAGAAGATCAGGCTGGGCAGCAGGAAACAATAGGAGGCGAAGGTTTCACGCCGGACCAGGGCGCTGCTGCGCTTGGGCTCCTTGATCGCCGTTTTTGCAGCCAAGAAAATCACCGATCCTTTCGATCATAGGGTGTTTTTTCATAACAAGGCCCCTCCCTCACCCGGAGGAAGGGGCCATTCGGTTCAAAGGTGTGCAGTTAAAAGCAGCTTATGCCTCAGCAGCGGCAGCTGCGTTGGCGTTGTCCACAAAGGTCTTGACAGCGGTGTCAACAGCCTCGCCGGAACCCACGCGCTGCAGCATGTTCCACCACTCGGTACGAGCAGTTGCCCAGCCCGGAGTGATCTGGTAGTAGTCGCCCAGATAGGCCATGAACTTGGTGTACTCGCTCATGATGGCGTTGTCGGCGTAGATGTCGCCCACACTGGCGCGGACCGGGAAGTAGGTGGAAGCCAGGACGCTGTCCTTCACCTGATCAGGGTCAGCAGCGATGAACTCGATGAAGGTCTTGGCTGCCTTGACCTTGGCCTCATCGCCATTGTCGAAGACGCCGAAGCCCCAGATGCCGCCGCAGAGCTTCGGGTCGCCGCTTGCAGTCGGGAATGCCATGGGCATGATCTCGTCGCCGTCGTTGGTCAGGCCGGCGTCGTTGTTGTCGGCGTTCAGCTGCTGAGCGATGTTCCAGCAGAATGCCATCTGCAGCGTGCCGTTGCGGAACAGCGTGATCTCGTCGCCGCCGGCGATGGAAGCGTCGAAGTTGATGCCGTCGGTGTCGTACAGGGTCTGGATGGCCTTGATGTTCTCGGCAGAGTCTGCAGTGTACTTGGTGTGAGCGTCGTCGGTGAAGGTGCCGCCGTACATATTATTGATAATAGCACGGGTGCCCTGGTCGCCGCCCTGACCGCCGCAGTAGATGGCTGCCACGTTCTCGTAGCCGCCCTTGTACAGAGCGTCAACGGTGTTCAGGAAGCCCTCGGTGCTCCAGGTGTGCTTGTCGGTGTCGATGTACTTGTCAGCGCCCACTTCCTTGACCTTGGTCATGTTGACGGCCATGCAGTGTGCGGTCATGCACAGGGGATACTCGTAGTAGTCGCCCTTGTCGTTGTGGCAGGCAGACTCCACAGACTCGTAAATGTCCTTCTTGGCGTCGTCGGTCCACAAATCGTTCAGCGGAGCCATGACACCCTTTGCGCCCCAGTTGGCCACCAGACGCTCGGGGCCTTCCATGATGAGGTCGGGTGCGCTGCCGCCCTCGATGGCGGTGTTCACCTGGTCATCGCCGTTGGTGTAGTCCAGATACTCAACGGCCACTTTAATGTCAGGATACTTTGCGTTGAAGCTGGCGATAAGCTCCTGCACGGTCTCGTCCTTGCCCCAGCCGCCGATGGGGTATGTCCACAGCTTGATGCTTGCGCCGGATGCAGAGCCGGAAGCGGCAGTAGAAGCTGCCATGCTGGTAGAAGCTGCCATGCTGGTAGAAGCGGACTTGCCGCCGCAGGCAGCCAGCGCACCCGCTGCGCTCATAATACCAACGGCCTTCAAGAAGGAGCGACGAGAAATAGCGTTCTTCATAATAAGTTCTCCTTACCTATCATCATATCGGCGGTCCTTCATCCCTGACCGCTCTTGTTGGCCTTATTATAGAAAACTTCTTTCATCTTGTCTATCGGTCGCATACACAATTTTCAGAAAGTTTTCTTGTCTATTCCGCACAAATATCTGGGATACCAGCCAGATTTTGGCCACTTTCACCAATTTTGACGCCAGTTGTAGCCGTTTTGTAATCATTTCTGCGCAGTTTGTCATTTTCAGTTTGAAAATCATTTTCGTTCTTCCTGCCGCAATTTTGAAATTTATTTTCAGAAATAGGTCATACTTTTCCTCGTTTTTTGGATGCTCTGCACAGCTTTTTCTTCCGAATTATGGCGAAAGGCACACTTGTCAAGCGGCCAAACTTCTTTTATACTTTTTTTATAAAAATGCCCCCTTCCCTGTGCAGCGGAAGGGGGCAAAAGAAAGCATAAGGAATAGTGCGGGCATTGCAGCCTGCTCGAAGGAGCTTGACCATGGGTACAAATTTTTGGGAATTGCTGCATCAACGACAGGACCAGCTGACCAGATCCGGCCACGCGGTCGCCGACTACCTGCTGCAGCACGCGGACGAAGCGCAGTATCTCTCCATTTCCTCGCTGGCCCGGGAGTGCAATGTCGCCGAGGCGACAGTGTTCCGGTTCTGCCGGGCTTTGGGGTTCGACGGCTACCATGAGATGCGCATTGCGCTGGCGCAGGCCAATGCCACCGGCACACCCTCCAGCCAGAGAGAGCTGCAGCCCGGTGCCACCACCGCAGAACTTTGCGAGCACGCATACGCCCGCTTTCTCACTGCCATCAACGGCACCCAGAACGCTCTCTCTACCGAGGCCGTGGACGAGGCCGTACACCTGATGCAGGAGGCCAGGCAGGTGTTCTGCCTCGGACAGGGCGGCAGTATGCTCCTGGCAAACGACATCTGCGCCCGCTTCGCCAGCCTTTCCACCAAGTTCCGCACCGCGGGCGACAGCCATTTACAGCTGCTGACTGCCAGTCTGATGAACGAGGCCGACGTTGTGCTCTTCGTCTCCTACTCCGGCGCGACCCGCGACATGATGGAGACACTGCGCACCGCCAAGGCCGCCGGGGCAAAAATCATCCTCCTGACCCATTACGAGGATTCCCCCGGCGCATTGCTCGCAGATGTCGTCCTTCTCTGCGGCGCACAGGAAAGCCCGCTGGACTCCGGCAGCATCCCCATCAAGGCAGCATTCCTCTATGTAGGCGAAGTTCTGGTGCTGCGGTATATGCTGGATGACCCTGCCCATAGCAACACCGCGCAGGACCTCACCAGCGAGGCTCTGACCGTGAAAATGCTGTAAAAAGTTCTTTTCCATGTACTGCCAAAACTGCCCGGAACGATAGGAGAAGGTCGTTCCGGGCAGTTTTTTTGTGTTATGCAATAAAAATGACCGCAGCACGCCCGTTGACTCATCTGATTCAAGGCATTATAATCGACGTATGGCAAAGTTTGTCGAAGAGCAGGAGCGAAAAAAGTATGGATCATCGTCACCGCGATCGCACCTACAAAAAGAGCCGCTTTCAGCAGGAGCTGGAGCAGAGCGTCTCCCGTAAGCTGATCTCAAGCCTGCTGCTGGGATGTCTTTTGTTCTGCATTGCAATCGCTGCTGTGAATGCTCTCAGCCAGAATGCCCGGCGGGAAGACCATCTGGAGAGTATCGCCTCCACCTTCCATGAGGTGTACAACAACACGTCCGCCTTTCTGCTGGACGCTGGACACACCGGGCTGTTCCTCTCCGAGCTGCGGAATGATCAGGATAACCTGCGTTATCTTATCAGCCAGTACAACGTCTCGGCTCTTGTGGAGATACAGCTCATCCTTACCGACTCTGAGGGAAAGGTTCGGTTCACGACCTTTTCGGAGGGAGAGATGAATCTCCACCGGCAGGAATTCAACGGCATCGCCGTGGACAACGCCTGCCATCTTATGCGGACCGTCTACACCACGGTCTACCACTTCCGGGCCAACAGCTCAGAATACGTTATGATCCATCCGCTCTACCGGGATGGCGGATATCAGGGTGCCGCGGCAGTCTATCTGAATGAGAACAACTGGACAAAACTGTTCGGCCAGTACCAGTACGACGCTATCCTCACCAAATCCAACGGTGATGTCATCACCTGTTCAAACTCCTCCTTCCTCTCCCAGAAGAACGCCAACAAGTATCTGCCCGCCGATGCGGCGCAGTATGTGCGAGTGAACGGGAACCGCTATCTGCGCAGCAGCCGCTCGCTGGAAAACGGCACGGTGTTGGCTTACTCCTTCATCTACTCCCCCACGAATTACAGTTATCTCTTCGTGGGTCTGCTCCTGATCGTACTGCTGGGACTGAGCTGGGCAGCAATGTTCGCCCGTATCATGCACGCTATGACTGAGCAGATGGTAAAGTCGGTGGACACCCTCGTGCGGGAGATCCGCATCATCCGCAAGGAGGACCCTGATCACATCATCGAGATCGACACCGGCGATGAGATCGAGGAGATCGCCCGTCAGGTCAACAAGATGGTTCGCAGCATTCAGGAGCTGAGCCAGCGCAACATCGCTCTTGCCGAAGTGAACAACCGGATGGAGATGCAGAATCTTCAGGCGCAGATCAATCCCCACTTTATTTATAATACGCTGGACAATATCCGCTATCTTATCCCGACAGACCCCCAGCGAGCCCAGCAGCTGATCGGGCGGTTTATCGGCATCCTGCGCTACAGCATCAACAACACAAAGCACAATGTCCCTGTTAAAGATGATCTGAAGTATCTGCAGGATTATCTTGTGATCCAGTCCACCCGCTTCGGTGCGAATTTCTCCTACGAGATCGACATCGACGACGCCTGCATGGAGTTCATCATCCCGAAGCTGCTTTTACAGCCCTTGCTGGAAAACAGCATCAAGTATGGATTCCAGAAGAAGCCACGCATCCATATAAGGGTACGGGGCTGGCTGGGGGAGGATGCGCTCTATTTCACGGTAGAGGACAACGGCGGAGGCGTGGACGAGACCATGCTGGAACAGCTGCGAGACATCCTGCGCTCGGATGAAGTGAACATCGAGCACAATGGTCTGCAGAACATCAACCGCCGCATCTGGCTGGGCTACGGCGGTGACAGCGGACTGACCATCGACAGCACCGAGGGCGAAGGCTTCACGGTGAAGCTCAAGCTCCGGCTGGGAGGAATGTAAACCATGTATCGCGTTCTGCTTGTAGAAGATGAAGAGATCATCCGCAAGGGCATTCGCTACTCGGTACCGTGGGAGGAGTGCGGCTGCTCGGTGGTGGGCGAGGCAGAGAATGGGGCAGCAGGTGAAGAAAAGATCGCTGAACTGCAGCCCGACATCGTCATTACCGACATTACCATGCCGGTAAAAAACGGTCTTGAGATGATCGCCGACACCCGGGAGAAATTCAACTATATCGCCATCATCCTGACAGGCTACTCGGAGTTCGAGTACGCCCAGCAGGCTATCCGGAGCGGCGTATCGGATTATGTGCTCAAGCCTCTCGACATGGACGAGATGCGTACTGCGCTGGAGAAGGCTGTCCGCCTTGCGGGGGATAACCAGTACCTCCAACAGCGGGAGGACGAGGCAGAGGCCGTCCGCAGCCGGACAGCTCTGCCGCCATTAAGCGAAGATAAGGTCACTGACCCGCTGGTGCTGCGCATCGCAGCCTATCTGAAAGAGAATTACCGGAGCAAGATAACACTTGCTGGCCTTCAGGAGCAGTTCCACTACTCGGAACGGTACATCAACCAGAAGTTTCAGAAAGAGCTTGGCACAACGGTCATCGACTACCTCAACCGCTGCCGTATTCAGAACGCTCTGGAACTCATCCGGAAAGGAAAGCTGCCCATCTCCCAAATCGGCTGGGAGTGCGGCATTGGTGAGTACAAATATTTTAACCACGTTTTCAAAAAATACATAGGCTGCTCGGTGCGGGAGTACCAGAGCACCTTGAAATAAGTGTCTATGAAAAAATACCGGACAGCCGCTGTTCGGTATTTTTTCCATTTGTTCTGCAATTTGAGTATTATTTTTGTGCTAGAAGCATTAAAATGGGACTATCGAAAGGTTTCAGGTAAAAAATGGAGGTTTTTACTATGAAAAAGATTTCTCGTCGTTCGTTCCTGATGGCTACCGGTGTTATCGCAGCTTCTGCTGCTCTGAGCGCTTGCGGCGGCTCCTCCGCCAGCACCTCTTCTGCCGGTTCTACCGCTGCTTCCACTGCCGCTTCTGGTACTGCTGCACAGGGCGGCGGCGACCTCGTGATCTACTCGCCCAACTCTGAGGGCCTACTGAACGCCACCATTCCTCTGTTTGAGGAGAAATACGGCGTCAATGTCGAGCTGATCCAGGCCGGCACCGGCGAGCTGGTCAAGCGTATCCAGTCCGAAAAGAACGATCCCTACGCAGATGTCCTGTTCGGCGGCTCCTGGTCGCTGATGTACACCAACGAGGACCTGTGGGAGCCGTATGTTTCCGCCAACGATGCAAACGTCATCGACGCCTACAAGAACAAGTGCGGCTTCATCACCGGCAACGTGCTGGACGGCAGCGTCCTCATCGTCAACACCGACCTCATCGGCGACATCAAGATCGAGGGCTACGAGGATCTGCTGAACCCGGCCCTGAAGGGCAAGATTGCCACCGCCGACCCCGCCAACTCCTCTTCCGCTTTCGCACACCTGACCAATATGCTGCTTGCAATGGGCGGCTACGAGGACGATAAGGCATGGCAGTACGTCCACGACCTGTTTGAGAATGTGGACGGCAAGATCTGCGAAAGCTCCAGCGGCGTTTACAAGGGAGTTGCCGATGGCGAGTATGTGGTGGGTCTGTCCTATGAGGATCCCTGTGCTCAGCTGGTTCTGGACGGCGCACCTGTCAGGATCGTTTACATGAAGGAGGGTACTGTCTTCCTTCCTGCTTCCGCTACCATCATCAAGGGCGCAAAGAACATGGACAATGCCAAGCTGTTCATTGACTTCATCCTGAGCGAGGAAGTACAGAACATCTGGGGCAGCACCCTGACCAACCGTCCTGTTATGAAGGACGCTGCCACCAACGATGCCATGACCCCGATGGCGGACATCAATGTCATCGAGGAGGACATTCCCTACGTCAGCGCCCACAAGTCCGAGCTGGTGGACAAATACACTGAGATCTTCACCGATCTGCAGAGCAAGTAATTCAAAGGGCAGCAGGAGGCTAGTATGAGCAGAATATCAGTCAAAGACGCAGTAAAGCGCTACGGGAATAATACGGTCATCCCGGACCTGAATCTGGAGATCGGAGATGGTGAGCTGTTCACCCTTCTGGGTCCCTCCGGCTGCGGCAAGACCACTCTTCTCCGTATGATCGCAGGCTTCAACTCCATTGAGGGCGGCGACATCTTCTTCAACGAGAAGCGCATCAACGATATGGACCCCAGCAAGCGCAACATCGGCATGGTGTTCCAGAACTATGCCATCTTCCCGAACCTCTCCGTCCGGGACAATGTGGCATTCGGTCTGAAAAACCGCAAGGTGGACAAGGCCGAGATCAAGAAGCGGACGGATGAGTTTCTGAACCTGATGCAGATCATGCAGTATGCCGACCGTATGCCCAACCAGCTTTCCGGCGGTCAGCAGCAGCGTGTGTCCATTGCCCGTGCGCTGGCCCGCGGCCCGGCGGTCATCCTGGCCGTTATCTCGCCGGATGTGCTGCTGATGGACGAGCCGCTTTCCAATCTGGATGCAAAGCTCCGTGTCGAGATGCGCAGCGTCATCCGCCACACCCAGAAGAGCGTTGGCATCACCACCGTGTACGTCACCCACGATCAGGAAGAGGCAATGGCCATCAGCGACCGTATCGCCGTTATGAAGGACGGCGTCATCCAGCACGTTGGCACTCCCCGCGACATCTACCAGCGCCCGAAGAATGTCTTCGTTGCCACCTTTATCGGCCGCACCAACATCGTGAATGCCCACGTCAAGGACGGCATCATCACCTTTGCCGACGGCTACCATGAGCACATCGACGCTCTGGACAAGGCTGCCGAGCAGGATGTGCGCTGTTCCATCCGCCCGGAGGAGTTCATTATCTGCAAGGACGGCACCGATGGCATCCACGGCACCGTGCAGGAGTGCACCTACCTCGGTCTCAACACCCACTACACCATTGACACCGATCAGGGCGACTCGGTGGAGATCGTAGAGGAGTCCTCCATTGGCGAGGGTCTCAAGAAGGGCGAGAAGGTGCTGCTGAAGGTCAAGAAAGAGAAGATCAACGTCTTTACCAAGGACGGCGGTACCAATCTCATCAGGAGCGACGCTTATGAAAAACAATAATAAGTTCCGTCTTGATGTCTGGGGAGCCATTACGCTGGGGACCATCGCACTCTATGCACTGTTCCTGCTTTACCCGATGGCATACCTGATCCGCCAGTCTGTGCTGGACCCCGACACCGGCGGCTTCACGCTGGCTTATTTCACGAAGTTCTTTTCCAAGAGCTACTATTTCGATACCCTGATCAACAGCTTCAAGGTATCCATCACAGCGACGGTGCTCTCCATCGCCATTGGCACCCCACTGGCATACCTGTTCACGATCTTTAAGATCAAAGGCAAGTCGGTGCTGAATATCCTCATTGTGGTGGCATCTATGTCGGCTCCCTTCATCGGTGCCTACTCATGGATCCTGCTGTTGGGTCGTAGCGGTATCATCACCACCTTCTTCAAAAACCTCGGCATCGCCATCCCGGACATCTACGGCTTCGGCGGCATCGTGCTGGTCATGACGCTCCAGCTGTTCCCGCTGGTGTTCCTCTACGCCAAGGGTGCATTGAAGAACATCGACAACTCCCTCATCGAGGCGGCTGAGAACCTCGGATGCTCTGGCATTGCCTGCTTCTTCAAAGTGGTCGTGCCCCTAATCATGCCCACCCTGCTGGCTGCGGCTCTGCTGGTGTTCATGCGCTCCTTTGCAGACTTCGGCACCCCGATGCTGATCGGTGAGGGCTACCGTACCTTCCCTGTTGTCCTTTACACCGAGTTCATCAACGAGGTGGGCGGCAGCGACGGCTTTGCGGCCGCTATCGCCGTCATCGCTATCGTCATCACCACGCTGGTGTTCCTCGTCCAGAAGTACGTTTCCAACAAGAACGCCTTCGCTCTGAACAGTATGCACCCCGTGGAGGAGCGGGAGGCCCGCAAGGGCATCAACGCTCTGGTGCATCTGGTCGTCTACCTTGTAGTGGGCATCGCCATCATGCCGCAGGCCTACGTCATCTACACCTCGTTCAAGAACACGCAGGGTAAGATCTTTGTGGACGGCTACTCGCTGCAGAGCTACCAGACCGCCATCGGCAAGCTGGGCCGCAGCATTCAGAATACCATCATCATCCCCCTGCTGGCACTGGTCGTCATCGTGCTGCTGGCTGTTCTCATCGCTTATCTGGTGGTGCGCCGCCGCAATGCCCTGACCAACGTGGTGGACATCCTCTCGATGATCCCCTACATCGTGCCCGGCACGGTCCTTGGCATTGCGCTGCTCATCGGCTTCAATAAGCCCCCGCTCCTCATCAGCGGCACCATGCTCATTATGGTAGTAGCCCTCATCATCCGGCGTCTGCCCTATACCATCCGCTCGTCGGTGGCTATCCTGCAGCAGATCCCCATGAGCATTGAGGAAGCCGCCATCTCGCTGGGCGCTTCCAAGATGAAGGCATTCTTCCGCATCACGGTTCCCATGATGGCTTCCGGCATCATCTCTGGTGCTATCCTGAGTTGGGTCACCATGATCAGTGAACTGTCCACCGCAATCATCCTGTATACCGGCAAGACCAAGACCCTGACAGTCGCAATCTATACCGAGGTCATCCGCGGCAACTACGGCACTGCAGCCGCATTGTCCACCATCATGACCATCCTGACCGTCATCTCCCTGCTGGCCTTCAGCAAGCTCAATGGCGGAAAGGATATCAGCCTTTAAGTAATCCTCCCGTTCTCCTTCGAGCACTGAGTTTCCAAACCGGGCTGTTTCTCAGCAATGCAGACAGCCCCCAACGGAAAAATGAGACAGGCTTCCCGAAAGGTGGGTCGCCTGTCTCATTTTTGTTGTAAGTTGGACGCTTGGGGACTTCAGACCTCTGCGCTCCCGTCCATTCCTTCGCTTGTGAAGATCTGCGATGCTTTTCAGATCACGCTTTCCGAGTTTTTTGCAAAGGCAGAGGGAAGTGAGTCTGCCCCGGTAGTACTTACGCCCCAGCAGATGCAGGTCATTGATCGGTGGTCGGTGCTGCGCCCACCTTGCCATCATCGCCAAAGAAAGGACGAAGAATCCTGAAAAAGAAATGGATCGAGTACAAACCTGGCCCCGGCGCTCAAGTAAGCTGCCGCCGATCGTCTGTCTGTTCCCCGGCCCTGTGGTGCGGCGATTGGCTGCGCTGCTCTGTGGTCGGAGGGCTGGCTTATGTACTTTGATTCTTACGCCACCGGCAAACGTATCCAGCACCTGCGCAAGGCCAACGGCATGACGCAGGAAGAACTGGCTGTAAAACTGAACACCAGTGACCGCCATCTCCGCAATCTTGAACGTGGGGAAGAAGCATCATCGATCGATCTGATGGCTGTATCGGAAAAGCCCCTCCTCACCTTCACCATCGACTTTGAGACCGCCAAACGTTACCGGGAAGCCAACAAGATGCCCCGCCAGTTCCGCCGTGCAGCGTGGACCGACCTGACCGTGGAGGTATGTCTATGATGCACACTCTCCGTGCATCGGTATTAAACACAATTCATCACCCAGATGAACAAACAAATAAGGCCCACCGCCAAAATTGACGGTGGACCTTATTTTATCCTTGATTTTTAACGGAGAGCTGTTGCAAGATCCTTACGCTCTCGGGTTTTTGATAGCAGCCTGAGCAGGTGCCAAAATTGCAGAGCGTTCGGAACAACGGCACATCGCTATTTTCAATTTTTCAGTTGATTCCAAGCGCTTTCATCAGTTCAGAACGACTCTTTTCATCTTCAGAAGCCCTCTTTACATCGTCAATGCGATTTTGTTCAAAGAGCTTCTTTACCAGTAGAGCCATTTTGTTTTCACCACAGCTCTCACCTTTCACGATTCCTTTTTCAATGCCTCTGTTTTCCACTTTATCAAGCACATCACACATTTCCAGCGTTAAAGTTACTGCGTGTCCGAAAGATAAGGCTTCAACATCTCAACCAACTCATAGACTTTCGTTCCGGGTGCTGACTCAGAGGGTTTCCGTCCCTCATTCTGCTTGTCCAATCGCTTTGCATTAGCAATTGCAATGTCCATGTAAGGCCGCAGCACTTCATACATATCCGGGCGGTTCTTCTCGTAGCCACCTGCACCAATGTTTTTCAGCCAATCGCTCAGCTTCGGCCAGTAACGAGATCTGTCAATATCAGTATCCATATACATAAAATGCAGCAAATACCACAGTTCTACGCACTGGTTCGACCATACAGCATGGTAAATCGTCTCACCTTGTGCACTGTATTCTTCGCACAGCTGTGCTACCATGTCGATATTTTCTGCCGGAAAATCATCTGTGTCATAGACAATCCAGACGTGCTTAAACACAATGCCGTTATTCTGAACGTATTGACGAGCTTTCATCAACAAATTCACCGTATTGTCGCCAATGCCCTCTACCTTTAGCTGGATTCTATCACGGTATTTAGAATTGATAATCCGTTGAATTGCGCCAAAATACTGCGGCTCGGTTTCTGTACCTTCAGATGCAATCAAGTGGTATTCCGGCTGAATCATCCTCGCCTTATCACGGCGATTCTTCATCCAGCTTTTTCCAAGGTCACTCTTTTTCGGAGGTTTCAGACTCATGCCCAATCCCTCCCTGTCAGCATATTAGAAAGGTAGGGGTCTGCACCATATCGGCCTTCCAGATATTGCTTATCAAAGGCCGCTGTGCTCTTGACGCGAGTATTGTCCTCCTGCCGGAACTCATAAAGTGAGTAAATCTCACTTTCATGGTTGTCATTCATTGCGGCAAACCAAATTTCATCGCGGCGGAAAACTGTATTCTTCATCGTGGTCAGGTCGTGAGAGCTAAATAGCAACTGTGCGCCCTTCTTATTCAGCTCCGGATTCTTGAACATCTGAATCACATACCGGAGCAGCTTCGGATGCAGCTTGGCATCCAATTCGTCCACAACCACTGTGCGGCCTTCCTGCAATGCTACCATCAGAACCGGCAAGGCTGCAATCATTTTCTTGGTTCCATCCGACTCTGCTTCAAAGGGAAGCTCGTAGACCTTGCCGTTGATCGTTCTTTGCGTGAACAGGTGCTTGCTGTCTTCATCATAGCGATAACCGGACAAATCAATCCCCACATCATTCAGTGCATGAATCAGGCTTTCCTTAGTCGTCTCACTCTTGGACACCAGCACAATGTTTTCTGCTCTGGGGTTTGCGTAGCTCTGTGTAATACAGGATTCAAACCAATTCTGCACTTCTGCAATCACAGGGATATTGTAGTTGATTGCCAAAAAAGAAAGATACGGCATCTTCGGGTTGACGTCCAAGTTGATGCTTGCCTTATTGATACTTGCACCCAATTCAATCTTCTGGCCGTCTCGTTCAAAAATCAGGCCCGTCTTCTTGCCGCCAAGAGTGCGCCACAGCAGAGACTCAAAAACAATTTCTTCCTTGAGCGCAATGTAATACTGGTATTCCTTCTCGTCTACACGGAAGAACACCTGAAAAATCGTAGGTTCATTCGCAGAACTTTCATCCAGCATAAAGGGAGCCACACTGCTGCCCTGCTGGAAAATCATTGGCTGCCGATTCTTCTCCAATGCATGAATCGGCTTCACAACAAGGTTAATCAGGCAAAAGAATGCCTGAAGCAGATTTGTCTTACCGCCACCATTAGGGCCATAGACCGCGCTGACCGGAAGCAAATCTTCCGCTTTCTCCTGCCGAATCAAGGCATCCTGAAACTCCGGAATCGCCATTGCGCGGAAATCGAATGTTGTTTCATCCTTATAAGACTTAAAATTCTGAAAAGAAAACTGGCAAAGCATTCTTTCAACTCCTTCCTGTTATTATTATAGCTCATTTTCAGTTTTTATTCTAGCATTTAAGAAAATTTCATTCTTATAATTAGTTTATAGGTATTTTTCTGATAGTAAAAGACCTCCGCTTTCGTTTATGATAGAAAGCGGAGGTCTTTTTACGGCTTACTGTGCTACCCGAATTATCCTGCTCTTCTTTGTATCTCCAAGCCTCTTCCAATGTAAATTATTGGAATTGCTCAAAAAAATGCCGTAATCTCTGTACTGCTCAGTTTCTTTTTATTATACTCTGCATAAATTCGACGTTCCCAATCTGCGTAGCAACCTTTCTTGCCACAAGGAGATGTATAGGTCGGAATGAGTCCGCCGCTCTTTGTCCATCCGTTGTCATTGACAAGGTAATCAAGATACTTCCTGATGTTCTTCTCATTTACAACTTCTGCACCAGCTTTTTTAAAGTCATGCGCAGTCCAAAATATTATCACAAGCACAACAACGACAACCAATAGCATATTATCTCTCCTTACCTTTACTGCCAATCCGTGTAATTCTCATTGCCAATAAGGAACTCAAAAATCAGACTTGATTCATCTGCAATCTCATTATCAACTGTATTGAGATTTTCATATGCTTCAGAAAATTCATCTGTATTGTATGCGTAGTAAATATCAGCTTCCTGCTCAAATCCTCTGCTGTCGGTAAGTGTTGTAGTCTTTCCAGACTCAACATAGGTCAAGGAGTAATCACCCGACTCAGAAAAGCTCATTCCCTTGGCTGTAACGAGAACACAAGCATCGTCATTATAGCTGAAGAAACCGCCTTTATAACCGACCCACTCGCTAGAGCCATCACTAAAAGCATCGTTGAGTACGTCCAGAATGCTATTTCCTGTACTGTTAGACAGCTTCTGACTGATATAAAACGTATCGGTATATGCATCCGGATATTCGCTCTGTGGTTTGATAAATCCTTTATATGTATCATTGAAAGCTTTATCAAACGAAGACGAGGTCACCAAAATGTTCCTGTACAAATTATATTCATACGGAATCCACTTCTCCACACCGCCTTCTGCATTTAGTTTATAATAGTAAGAATAGAGGTGTACGAAACCACTGAACACATCAACCATTTTGATGTATGTTCCATGACTGGTATCGCTAGGAATTGGATCTTCCCCCATACAGGTTTCATAAAGTGCCTCTCTCCATGCTCTTGTGAAGAGTTTGAGTTCTTCTTCATTGTCTGCAATACCAAAAAATTTAGATTGGTCGCCTTTACTTGCGCCGTCCGGATTTGCATAATTACGAAGGATCAAAGATTTATATTCATCAATCTTTTTTTGATCTTTCTCGTTTTGTGATGCAGCCGCTGCTTCCGATTTTGCTTTTTCTTGAGCCGCTTTGGATGCTGCTTCCTCCGCTGCACGAGATGCGCTCTCAGCGGCTTCCTGAGCTTCTAAGGCAGCTTGAGAAGCCGCCGCAGCCTCGGATTCTGCTTTTCTTTTCGCTAATACTTCTGGTGAAAGATTAGTTTCTCCAAGCTCAATACCCGCTATCATTACAATAGAAGATAATAGTATCAGTGCAATTTTCTTAAACTTAAATGCCGGAATCCTCTTCGTAATTGGCGGAAGAATTATCACGCCGCCCAATATAATAAGGATAATGGCGGGCATCGTATACTCTCCAATGCACGCTAGTCCACTTAATATATAGCATCCGCCAATAAACCACTGGAGTATTCTTTTAACTTTATTCAACATATTGCCGCCTCTTTTACATTTCGAGTGTTTTATATGTGCGCCAAGTCAAAGCACAACCCACCTTTTCCGTTCATACCTATCGCTTACCATTACCGCTGGAAGTGCTATGCACCAACCCGACCTGCGTCTGCTTTCACCTATAAAGACGATTTCCCGTAGAAAGTCTATGAAAGTGATTTCGCAGACGCTTACATATTCTTCAATACTTTATGACCAACTACGCGTATAGAAGTTCCACACTTTTGACAGTGGATATGCATTATATGTATTGCGATACATATTGTTTACATCATTGGGGTATTTCATCTGTGCACCAATCGCCTCATTCGCAAGATTGGAGAGTTCTTCCAAATCAGCATAAGAACAGTCCGGTGCCAAAAGGTAAGCAAAGTTTTCTTCTACATATACTCCAAGGCTATTTGTGTAGCCAAGTTTAATTAAAACCGGATTGAGATCATCGTATGTATTACCTGGCTGATAATAACCATTCGGAGCATTCACACGGACATTGTACGCTGTACCATCACTTGCTAAAATATACCCATCATACACGCTATTAACGCCATTATTCTCTATGACATTCCCAAGGCGAATCGTCATAGCCCCAGTATTGTAGTAATCAGACTTGTACGCGTGCTGTGCTCCAAATCTACGAACTGCTTGGAATTGCTTTCTCTCATTTAAGAATGTCTTATTCCCCCAAGCAATTCCTTGGAAGATAGTGTAGTCATATCCTCTTTGGATGTCATAATTTGATCCATCATATCCAAGCCGAAGGTAAACATTGTCGATATAGTGCAAATACAGGTCATCAAAACCAGCACAAACTGCACAGTGAGGCGGATTATCAGGATTTATTCTTGCAGCATAATCTTCTATTAAGGTCTTGGAAATCCCCTGCATAATTTCATACTCAGAGTAGTGATTATTGATTTCTGCAATTTGACTTTCTGTCAATGTGTCAGCGTCTGCAATCTCACGCACCTTTGCAGTTGTCAAATCAGAGTTTCCAAACCAATCTGTTTGAGCTGAAGCAGGCAAAGCTATTACGCTAAGCAGCAGCACCGTTGCTGCCAGCATTGACGCAATTCTCTTTTTCATTTGACTTTTCCTTTCATCTTTTCTTTACGACCTTAAATCGCATGAAGCTTTTCATTGGTTTCAATTATCAATCAAGACAAATGAACCGCCTCGTATTACGATTTATCTTGTTAAAATTATACGATTTATAGAATTACCTGTCAAGGCA
>OHGL01000467.1_pt1 | contig 16252 bp, 17 predicted proteins | sample 1567731 | NCBI WGS metagenome assembly OHGL01 (sample SAMEA3879606, study PRJEB24766) | human gut metagenome | biome: human-associated habitat; feature: feces | place: USA | collected 1985/1987 | reverse complement strand
GTCCGCCGCATCGCCTTCAAGGGAAACCGTATTATCCGGAACCATGGTCACTTCAGATGCCTCCACGGCAATTCCTTCTTTTTCCAACGCATCGGAAACGGTCAGGAAATCTTCAGGAGCCGTCGTAATTTCAAAACTGTCTCCGTCTGTCGAAACGTCTTCGGCACCTGCGTCAAGAGCGATCATCATGAGGGTATCTTCATCAGCGGCTTCTTTGCTCACCACAATTATGCCTTTTTTCTTGAACATCCACGCCACACAGCCCGGCGTACCGATGCTGCCGCCATGGTGGGTAAAGGCATGGCGTACGTCCGCCGCCGCACGGTTTCTGTTATCCGTATTGCACTCAACGATAACCGCCGCGCCGCCGGGGCCGTACCCCTCGTAAGTAATTTCATCAAAGCCCGCACCGGAAGCGGCGCCTACGCCTTTGGCAATAGCGCGCTGGATATTATCTTTCGGCACATTGTTCTGCTTTGCTTTTGTCAAAGCCAGTTTTAAACGCATATTTCCTACAGGATCTCCGCCGCCCATACGGGCAGCAATCGTGATTTCCTTGGAAATTTTTGTGGTAATTTTCGCGCGGATGGCATCCGTCTTGCCTTTCTTGCGCTTGATATTTTCCCACTTGGAATGTCCGGACATAATTATTTCCCCTCCTTTGTATTCCACCAGGGCTCGCCTAAAAGGCGGTCAAGGATGATGGCAGCGGCGCTTCTCACACAGAGGTGGTTGTAGCTGCCGGCACCATATATAGGTTCTACAATATAATCAAACTGTTTCATCATTTCCCTGGTCATGCCGAAGCCTGTCCCGAAAAGAATGAAAACAGGTTTTTCCTCTTCATGGATTTTCTTCCGCATGTCCGTGTAAGAAACCGTATTTGGGTAGACACGGGCATCCGTAGTCACAATAATCGGCTTTTCTCCGCAGTCTTTTTCTATCTGCCGGGTGGCCTCCTCCAGAGACGGTACAAGAGCTGTTTCTTCAAAAGCTTCTTTCCGGTTCGGGTTATAATGGACCCCGCCGCCCGTTTTCCAGTGGGTCATGATACGGAGCGCCATTTCGCGCTGGCTCTCGATGGGATGGATAATGAAATAAGTGCGTACGCCATATGTTTTCGCCGTCCGCGCGATATCATGAAGGTCATAGTTCGTAAGGGCGGTCGTGACCACTTCCATATGTTTGTTATAGATCGGATAATGGACAAGTCCTATATACACAGGCGCCACTATGATTCCTCCTCTTCCCCGGCTATTTCCGCCATGAGTTTTTTATCTTCCGCCGTCATTTGTAATTTTGCCAGAAGATCGGGACGGCATTTCAGAGTCCGCCGAAGCGCCTCTTTCCGCCGCCAGCGGGCAATATTTGCATGATGGCCGCTCACAAGTATCTCAGGCACTTTCCAGCCACGATAATCCACAGGTTTCGTGTACTGGGGATATTCCAGAATCGGTTCATAGAAAGAATCGCCTGCCGCACTGCCCGCATCTCCAAGGACACCGGGCACCATACGGGCAACCGCATCGGAAATAACCATAGCGCCAAGCTCTCCTCCCGTAAGGACATAGTCTCCGATGGAAATCAGCTCATCTGCCAGGTATTCTTCCACACGGTGGTCTACCCCTTCATAGTGTCCGCAGATCAGCACCAGATGGTCATAATTGCGGTAAAGTTCCTTTGCTTTATCCTGGGTAAAAGGACTTCCGGCAGGAGACAGGAAAATTACCCGATCCCGCGGCCCCTTTTGAGGAAGTACCGATTCACAGGCTTCAAAAAGCGGGCCGCACTGCATGAGCATTCCCGCGCCGCCGCCATAGATGGTATCATCCACCTGATGATGCCTGCTGTGGGAAAACTCCCGCGGATCCGTCACCGCCATCTCTATGAGCCCCGCGTCCAGAGCGCGTTTAATCATGCTCTGTCGGAAGAATGCTTCTATAAACTCGGGAAATAAAGATAAAATATCTATTTTCATGTTTATTCCCATTCCGGTAAATGCACCGTCATCGTCTTTTCCTCCGGTTGAACGGAAAGGACACAGGACGGTATGGCAGGAAGGTATATTTCCTTTCCTTCCGCTGTTTTTACCGCATATACGTTATTCGCACCGGTTTCAATAATTTCCGTGAGCGTCCCCACAGTATCCCCCGCATCGGAAACCACTGTCAGGCCGATAAGCTGGAAGTAATAATATTCCCCCTCCGGCAATTTCGGTAATTCCGCCACAGGTATTTCCACAGGCGTTCCGACAAGCGGCTCCGCTCCGTTCCGGTCTTCCACCCCTGCCAAATGAATGATGTATACATTCTTATGAGGACGGGAAGAGCGTACATCATAGGTTCTGCCGCCAAGGAAAAGTTTTTTCAGCTTTTTGAACATGGCCAGCCGTTCCGTCTCCGGAAGGACACGCAAATCACCCCGCACGCCATGCGGGGCAACAATTCGGCCGACAGTAATCCATTTGCCGGAATTCATATCATTCACGGAAAGCGATAATCTTTCCGTCTTCCACCAGAATTTCTCCCCCGGCGACAGCATTCATGTCGTCACCGATATGAAGAGTCACAAGGCGGTTAAGCGGCTGGCGTGGCAATTCTGCGCCAATAGTCAGTTTTTCCAGATGTTCTTTATCTGCAGTGAGTTTATCCTTTACCTGGATCATCTGTGCTTTCTGCGCGTCATACTGAGCGCGGAGAGGAGCTACTGCCTGCATATTGATTTTTGCCTGTTCCGCCAGTTTCGCGTTAGCTTCAAATTCAAGCTGTGTCATGTCATTTTCAACACTCTTGATATTTTGATTGATCTGGTTCAGCAAAGTTGTCTTTAATGCCTCTGTCAGCTTAGATTTTACAGCGACAGGAATCAAAACCTGAATTTCATCCATTAGTGTACCTCTTCCAGAATGTCAACAGCGACTTTTTTATTTTCCTTTAAAGCCCCTGCTTTTACCACTGTTCGGATTGCATTAGCAATGCGGCCTTTTCTGCCAATCACCTTGCCCATATCTTCAGGGGCAACCTGGATCTGATAAATCTCCAGGCTGCCCTTATGGACAACGTTCACAGAGACGGCGTCGGGGTTCTTCACAAGAGCCCTGGTGATATTTTCCACCAATTCATTCATAGCGCGCCTCCCTTATTTCTTCGCTTCAGCAAACTTTGCCATGATGCCATTTTTACGGAGAAGGCTGCGGACTGTATCAGTCGGCTGTGCACCTTTGCCAAGCCAGGAAAGGATTGCTTCTTCATCAAGCTTGACAGGGGCGTCAGCCTTAGCCGGATCATACCAGCCTACAGTCGCGACCGGAGTACCGTTGCGGGCTTCCTTGGAATCAATAACAACTACACGGTAGAAAGGATTTTTCTTTGCGCCCATGCGGGTCAAACGAATCTTTAACATAATTTCACCTCCTTGAAATCATAAGTTCTTTACTTGATTTATGAAATAATCGGCCTTTCCGGCAGCGCGGTCAGGCCGGTATTCCTGCAAAAAATTTCAGGCTTACGCCGCTTTCATCTGAACATGCCCGGAAATCCGCCGAAACCGCCAAACCCGCCGAGACCGCCTGTCGGAGGACGCATCTTTCTGCCTTTCAGCTTTTTCATCTGCTTCTGCATTTCCTTAAACTGCTTCATCATGCGGTTTACATCCTGGATCTTCACACCGGCGCCGTCCGCGATGCGCTTCCTGCGGCTGCCGTTGAGCAAATCGATATTCGCCCGTTCCGCCGGTGTCATAGACAAAATAATTGCTTCGATATGTCTGATCTCCTTGCCGTTTAGATCAACATCTTTCAACTGCTCTTTATATTTCCCCATTCCCGGAATCATGCTTAAAATGCCGGACATGGAGCCCAATTTCTGGATCTGTTTCAGCTGTTTCAGGAAATCGTCCAGAGAAAATTCGCCTTTTTGAATTTTCTTCGCGCCCTCTTTGAGCGTATCCTGATCCATATTTCTCTGGGCCTGTTCAAAGAGAGATTCCAGATCGCCCAGGTCGAGAATGCGTCCTGCCATACGGTCGGGATGGAAATCCTCCAAACCGCCGTCCAGCTTTTCACTGACACCGATCATTTTTATCGGTTTGCCGGTGACCGCCTTGATGGAAAGAGCCGCGCCGCCGCGGGCATCGCCGTCCATCTTCGTCAGGATCGTGCCGTCTATACCGAGATTTTCATCAAATGTCCCAGCTGTTGTTACCGCATCCTGTCCTGTCATAGAATCCAAAACAAGAAGGATTTCATGAGGATGGACTTCGGATTTTATATTCCGAAGTTCTGCCATAAGTTTTTCATCAATTGTCAGCCGGCCCGCCGTATCAAGGATAACCACGTCCCGGCCGTAAGACTTTGCCGCATCCACTGCGTACCGTGCGATATGGACAGGATCCACATTATCAGGCATGCGGTATACGGGAACATCCACCTGTTGTCCAAGAACCTCCAACTGCTTGATTGCCGCAGGACGGTACACGTCGCACGCCGCCAAAAGAGGTTTCTTGCCGCGCTTCTTCAGCATAAGGGCCAGCTTGCCTGCTGTCGTCGTTTTACCGGCGCCCTGCAGCCCCACCAGCATAATCACTGTCAATCCGGAGGACGACATCGTAATCTTGCTCTGCGTACCGCCTAAGAGCTCCGTGAGCTCATCACGGACGATTTTGATTACCGTCTGGTCAGGCTTCAGGCTCCCGAAGACCTCTTCACCCACCGCCTTTTCACGAACCTGGGCAATAAAATCTTTCGCAACTTTGAAATTAACGTCTGCTTCCAGAAGAGCACGGCGCACTTCACGGAGCGCACTGTCGATATCGCTCTCAGAAAGTCTGCCCTTTCCCCGTAGATCCTTGAAAGCAGACTGCAGCTTATCCCCTAAATTTTCAAAAGGCATCCGTCCACCTCAATCTGTCAATACTTTTAAAAGCGGCGCCGCTTCTTCTCTTGCCGTATCGGACAAGAGCAGAGAAATCTCTTCCGCCGCTTTCTTACGCTTCAGCCGTGCAGCCGCCACATGGAGCGCCGCTTCATAATTTTCCAGCTGCTCTTCCCCATGGCGCATGGCATCATGCACTGCCTGGCGGGAAATATGGAAATACTCCGCAATCTCCGCCAATGTGAGATTTTCATTATAATAAAGCTCAAGGCATTCCCGCTGCCTCACGGTCAATAAAGCGCCGTAGCAATCAAGCAGCTCGCCTTTCTGTACGATATTTTCTAAAAACATATCATCACCATACCGGAATGATTATATAAGAAACAAAACAGTCTGTCAAGAAAAAACACTTTACATAAAGAATATATTATCAGCTTCTGATCTTTAGCGGCAAACCGATAAACTGCCTGTACCTGATAGATTTATCTGTTTGACCGTTATGCTCAAACGCCGTTCTTCTTTACAGCTGCCTGTACTGCCAATCGGCAAAAAGCATCTTTTATATCTTCAGCCGATTTTATTTCTACCGATACAGACTGTATGCCACACGCTTCTGCTGTCATTTGCAGAAGCTTTTTTGCCATACGGCATACTTCTTCATTTCCTGCCAGCCCCCACCGATATTCGTCGAGGAGCTCCGCCAGAAAAGATGCTGTGAATACCATTCCACTGTCCCGGTCTATTTTTCGCCAGAGATGGCGCCATTCTTCTTCAATGCCGTCTTTTTTATATTCCCTGAAATACGAATGCAGGACTTCCTCTGTCACCCCGTACCGCCTCAACCGCTCCGTCACGCTGTGCTGTGTAGAGGGATAGAGATGATTTTGATTCCCTAATGCCTTTTTCACCGCCTCTTTGACCGTCTTCCCGATCAATTCCCCCAGTTTGTTATGTTTCCCTGCGCTGCGGAAATAAAGCGGTGATTTCGGATCACAAACGATGATTGTCGAGTCTGTCCCCGTTCCTGTGGCAGGATTTTCCGAATACCGGCTCCCCACCATCAGTTCCCGAAGCGCCGCCGTCTTTCCTTCCGTACAGGTGACCAGCGCACGGGTTAATATCCCCGGCGGCATATCGGCATTGATAAAAAGCAGGATATTAATGGTTCCCGGCCTGTATATTTCCGGACGTGTCCCCGCCCCGTAATATCCCGCCGGATCTCCTGCACACCCTGCGTTTCCTTCCACTCCTGCCGTCACGCAGGCTGCCACCTTAAGTTCTTCATAGGTTTCTTCCACGATGGCCGCGTTCTCCATCCGTGCCGCCGTGCCGATTCCCGTGGAATGGGCAGGATCAAGCCCCATAACTGCTGCACATTTTCCCAGATGCTCCTCATATTTTTCAAGGCTCATGCAGGAACCGGGCCCACAGCAGGTATAGTTGAAAAACCCCTTGATATCTTCTCTGTATCCGCCATTCAAGAGAGAAGTGCTCAAGACCTTTTTAGGAGCATTAAAACGGACTACGATGCTGCGTGTTTCAGGGACATGTACGATTTTCTCATCTGTACTTAACCGATACAATTCTATTTCTTTCATTTTACGTGCACCACCTCAAACACTCTCGAGCGGAGCTGCATTTTCTCTTCATCCCACTCACAAAATAAAACCGCTGGATCGCCTTTATAGGTAAAAAGCCGCTGTCCTTCCACGATGACCACGCTTTCCGCTTCTCTCATATCCATTCTTTCATGATATCCCGTCTGGTTGCAGACAATGACCGGAACACCGCATAATTTTGAACAGGTTTCCCAGACAGACACAGGATCGGAGCAGCATTTCCCCGGCGGCCAGGCCGCTGTAACAAGTACCATATCCGCTTTCTTCTTTTTTATTTCCAAACAGGGCTGTTCGTAATAGGAATCTGCGCAGACAAGCAGACCCACCCGGAGCGCGCCTATGTTAAACACATGGGTTTCTCTTCCCAGGGACAGCCACCGTTCAAATCCCTTCCGGTGGGAACACATCTTCCTGTGCTTCCCCAGAAGCTTTCCTTCCCTGTTTATGACAAAACAGGAATTGTATCCCTTTCCATCCCTTTCATCATATTCTGCTGCGGAAAGAAACATATCCGCTTTATTCCTTCCGGCAAAAAGCAGGTACCGGGACAGCTGCTTTTCCGAAAAGGAAGGAAGCTTCCCATTGTTGTCATAGAAGAAATATCCCTGAAGCGCCGTTTCAGGCGTAACGATCCAGTCTGCTCCGCGGGAAACTGCCTCTCCCGCCGCAGAAATGATAGTTCTTCCGTTTCTTGTTTCCGGTCCTTCCGCCACATCCAGATGAAGAAGTGCGATCTTCATTTTTCTCCTTTTTATACTTGTATTAATTTCATTCAAATTTATTTCAATACAATTTTATATCAAAAATATATATTCAGGCAAAATTTTATTATATTTTCCGATTCATATTCAATTTGTTCCGCCCTCTTCATTCCGCCATGCTAAAAGCCCTCATCCGCATGAGGGCCTGATGCAAAATCATTTATAAAGATATTTTCCTTCCCATTCTTATTCTATAAACGCGTTCGCTTCTTTCCATTCTGCTGCCAGTTTTTTCTGCCTGTTGACTATCTTTTTCGCTTCCCGCTGCTGGCGCTTCACCTGCTTCGGTCCGGTACCGCCGTAACTGTCCCTGTTCTTCACGCAGTTTTCAATTTGAAGGACTTCGTAAATATCGGTTTCAAAAAGAGGACTCATCTTTTTAAACTCTTCCATGGTGAGGGCAAGCAGCACTTTTCTGTTTTCAATGCAGTAAGCCACCGCGTTTCCCACCACCGCATGGGCACGGCGGAAAGGAAGCCCTTTCTTTGCCAGATAGTCCGCCATATCGGTGGCATTGGAGAAGTCATTTTCCAAGACGGCTCTTGTACGCGCGCCGTTGACAGTCATGGTACTCAGCATACCGGCGTAAATATCCAAAGCGAACCTCAGTGTGTCTATGGTGTCAAATACGCCCTCCTTGTCTTCCTGCATATCCTTGTCATAGGCAAGAGGAAGTCCCTTCATCACCGTCAGGAGTGCTACCAGATGGCCATACACCCGTCCTGTTTTCCCGCGGACAAGTTCACAGATATCGGGATTCTTTTTTTGCGGCATGATGGAACTGCCTGTGCTGTATCCGTCATCAAGTTCAATAAATCCGAATTCGCCGGTGCTCCACAGAATCAATTCTTCCGACAGGCGGGACAGGTGCATCATGCAGATGGACGCGAAAGAAAGAAACTGGAGAAGGTAGTCACGATCGGAAACCGCGTCCAAACTGTTTCCATAGCATTTTGAAAAATGAAGTTTCTCTGCCGTTTCCTTCGGCATGGTAGGATAAGTCGTCCCTGCCAGAGCGCAGGCGCCCAAAGGAGAGGCATCCGCCATTTCATAGCAGCCGGCGAGCCGTTCAAAGTCTCTTTGCAGCATGGCGCAATAAGCCATCATATGATGGGCGAAAAGCACGGGCTGCGCTCTCTGCATATGGGTATAGCCGGGCAGGATGACATCCTTGTATTTTTCAGCTACACCTATCAGTGCTTCTTCCACGGCGATCAGCTTCTCCGCCAGCTTCGCAATATGCCGGCGCATATACATATGAAGATCTGCGGCACACTGGTCATTTCTGCTTCTTGCCGTGTGGAGCCTTGCTCCCGCGTCGCCGATATCATCGGTCAGACGCTTTTCCACATTCATATGGACGTCTTCCAGTTCCACAGAAAATGCAAACCGGCCTTCGTCTATTTCTTTTTTTATTTTCAAAAGGCCCCCGGTAATCTTTTCCAGATCCTCTTTGGAAATAATGCCGCGGTCCGCCAGCATGGACGCATGAGCCAGCGAACCGGCAATATCTTCTTTATACATACGGCAGTCGTAGGAAACAGAAGCGTTGAAATCAAGCGCGCTTCTTTCCTCCGCCTTCTGAAAACGGCCGCCCCACATCATTTCACTCATTTTTCATTCTTTTCCTTCATCAGCGCACGAATGGTGAGAGGCAGCCCGAAGAGGTTGATGAAACCTTCCGCGTCCGCCTGGTTGTATACCTCATCTTCACCGAATGTGACAAATTCTTCATTGTAGAGGGAATAGGGACTTTCCGCGCCATTGGAGAGGATATTTCCTTTATACAGGCGGAGGGACACTTTTCCCGTCACTGTCTTCGAAGTTTCATCAGCAAATGCCTGCAGTGCTTCACGAAGAGGGGCGAACCACATGCCGTCATAAACGAGTTCGCTGTATTTGACGGCCGCCACTTCCTTGAAATGAAGGGTGGCGCGATCCAGACAAAGGCGTTCCAGCTCGCTGTGGGCATAGAAAAGAATAGAACCTGCCGGATTTTCATATACGCCGCGGGATTTCATGCCCACCAGGCGGTTCTCCACAAGATCGTCAATACCGATGCCGTTCTTTGCGCCGATTTCATTCAGCGTATTGACCAGTTCCACACCGTCCATTTCCTTCCCGTTGACAGCAATCGGTTTTCCTTCCTTAAAGTCGATGGTGACAAATTCCGGCTGGTCGGGAGCATCTTCGGGATCACAGGTGACAAGGTACATATCTTTGTGGGGCGGATTGGCGGGATTTTCCAAATCATCCCCCTCATGGGAAAGGTGCCACATGTTCCAGTCCATGGAGTAGGGATATTTCTGCGCCGCTTTTTCTTCTTCCGTCTGCTTTTCATCAAATTTATCAATAGGCACGTTGTGCGATTCTGCATAAGCCATCTCATCTTCACGGGATTTCATATCCCACAGGCGCCAGGGAGCGATAATCTTCATATGAGGTGCCAATGCCTTCACAGCCAGTTCAAAACGGACCTGGTCATTTCCCTTGCCGGTGGCACCGTGGCAGATGGCATCCGCTCCGTATTTCTTTGCCATATCCACAAGACACTTGCCGATCAGCGGGCGGGCAAAAGACGTTCCTAAAAGATACCGGCCTTCATATCTCCCGCCGGCCTGCAACACTTTGTAGGCGTATTCTTCAATAAATTCCCTGCGCACATCCAGCGTTTCTGCCACAGACGCCCCCGATTTCAGCGCTTTTTCATGAATCGCATCAAAATCTTCCGGCTGTCCCAGATTGACCGTACAGGCAATAACTTCACAGTTATAATGCTCTTTCAGCCACGGAATGATAACGGACGTATCCAATCCGCCGGAATAGGCAAGAACCACTTTTTTAATTTCATTCATTTTACATGCCGCCTTTCTTCATCAACTGATTTTCATATAATTTCTTTTTATGAGATATGCCATATTATACATTTTCATGAATAAATAATCAACCTTTTCCTAAAATATTTTATTTTGAAAAAACACTTTCAATTCAAACACGCAGTAATACACCTGATTATGTTTCCATTTTTCTTAACGCATCATTATTCAATTTATGCAGAATTACGCCCCTTCCCTGTTATCCGGCGGAAAAATCACTTATAATAAAGATATATCATTTCCTGTTTTAAGAAAGGAGCGCCACAATGAAATTTTCCGAGAAACTTCCCGCTTTTGCCAACCCGCAGGGCGCCGCCGGAAAACTGCTGATTGCCTCTATGAATATTTTTCACACCCCCGTATCCCTCTGGGGGATTTCCCATCTGGATCTTGCCGGTAATGAAAAAATCCTCGACATCGGCTGCGGAGGCGGCATCAACCTGTCCCGCTTTTTAAAGAAAGTTCCCCGCGGCCATGTAACAGGCATCGATCTTTCACCGGACTGCGTGAATTATTCTTTTATGCGCAACCGCGATGCCATTGCAGAAGGACGGTGTTCCGTTTATGAAGGAAGCGCCGAACTCCTTCCTTTCGGCGCAAATCATTTCGATGTCATCACCGCCTTTGAAACGATATACTTTTGGCCCAATCTGCCAAACACACTGAAAGAAATCAAAAGGGTGCTGAAGCCGGGCGGCACCTTCCTCATCGTAAATGAAGCGGACGGCTATGGATTTCTCGACGATCTGTACCCGAAAATCATCAAAGGCATGACTCTCTACAAAACGGAAGAGCTTTCCGCTATTCTTACCAAAGCAGGTTTCACAAACATTGAAATTGATACAAAGCTGGGATGCGTGACCGTTTCCGCGAGGCGTCCCGTCACTGCCCTGGATAAGGTAAAAACGGCGGTCCGTTTCGACAACGTCCGCAAGTGGGGACGGGCCGCCCTCTTTGCGGCAGGAACAGCGGCAGCTGTTTGCACGGCAGCCTGCCTTCTAAAAAAGAATAAAAAGCAGTAAATGCAAAACGCTGTTTCCCCATCAGGAGAGACAGCGTTTTTACATAAAAAGAAATCTGTCCGATTAATAACAAAAGCCATATTATCAGAGCCGCTTTATATTTCCTGAAAAAAAGAAACAGTCCTGTAAGAACCGCTTCCTTTTCATTCCTTATTATATTTCAGATACAGCCTGCTGTGTTTCATCTTCCGCTTCATCAGTTTCCGCTTCTGCTGTATCAGCTTTTACTTCTCCTTCAAAAAGATCGGCAGAACGGTCATCCAGCGCTTCGATGGGCAGTTCCATTTCCTCGTCCTGTCCTTCCGGCGCTTTTACAATCTGCGGCTCCGGCGTATTCTTTGCAGATTCGATGAGAGCCATCGCCGACTTGAAATTGGCCAGAATCTTTTCAATATAGACCTTGACATCGCCTTCCGTTTTGAGCAGATCGGTATTCAGTTTGCGGCGGGCCGCTTCCGCATCGGAAATGATATGATGGGCTTCATTCTGCGCTTCCCGAACTGCCAGTTCCGCCTCTTTCTGTGCGTTTCTCTTCACATTTTCAGCAGTTTCCTGCGCCATGACCAAAGTGGAGGACATGGTAGATTCCATTTTTTCATAATTACGGAGTTTCGTCTTGACTGTATCCATCTCCTCTTCCATCTCACGATGTTCGCGGTAAATACGTTCATAGTCGCTTGCCAGCTCCTGCAGGAATGCGTCCACTTCTTCCTGGCTGTACCCCCGCAGTCCGCGGGAAAACGTTTTATTATGGATATCCATCGGTGTAATCATAAATAATCCTCCTGTTTCATATCAACGGTTTCATTTCTTATTTATAACGGTCAATCAGGAGCCCTGTCCGGCCTTTCCGGCTCATCCCCGTGACTTCCCTGATTTCAATCCGTCCTTTGCCGCGGATGGAAATAACATCTCCTGCTTTTACGGTTTGCGACGCGCTTTTCACAGGCTGCCAGTTAATTTCCGTCCGACCGCTCTCTACGCATTGTACCATTTTGCTGCGGGAAATGCCAAATCCTGCCGCGCCGACCGCATCCAGCCGAAGCGAAGCGACCGTGGCCCGCACCTCTCTGGCTGTCTTTTTAGGCGGCTCTAATTCTTCCAGAGATATTTCTTTTATCTGCACAGACACCATGGCGACTTTCAGGAAATTCCGCTTAATCCATTCCACCATGGAACTGTCTGCCACAATCTGGCACCCCGCCCCCTGCATGAGGATATCTCCCAGAACCGCTCTGTCGATGCCCAGTCCCATAAGCGCCCCCAGTACATCACGGTGGCCGATGAGCCTGTATCGGTCATCCCAGGTCACTTTCAATGCGGTCAGCCCGAAATCCACGGGACCGTCATAGTCATTACGGGCAAATGCGACACGGATCCGTTCCGCTTCATGATATCCGCCGGAAGTTTTCACCGCCACCGTTTTCATGTGAGCCGCAATCGTCTGTCCGACCTGCGCCGCAAAAGGAGACATAAAGGGGCCGACGGCAAATGGCCGGCCTCTGTCCACGGAATCGGCAATATCCAGCAGACGGACCGCCATATCTTTCGCTTCTTCTCCGGTTGCGGAAAAGTAGCGGAGAATTTTTTCTCTGTCTTTCATTATTTTCTGCTCATTTCATCAGATTTCGCAAGAGCCGCCATGACGGCGTCCATGAGGGCGGCACGGATGCCGCGCGTTTCCATGGCATGGATGCCTGCAATCGTCGTACCGCCGGGACTTGTCACCCCGTCACGGAGTTCGGCGGGATGTTTTCCTGTTTCCAGCACCATTTTGGCTGCGCCATACAAAGTCTGCGCCGCCGCTTCAACTGCCAGCTTCCGCGGAAGTCCCGCGCGCACTCCGGCATCCGCCAATGCATCAATAATCACGAAAACGTATCCCGGCCCCGCTCCTGATAAAGCGCCCATCTCGTCAAGCTGGCGTTCGGAAACCACTGCCGCTTTCCCCAGGGCGGAAAATATTTCTTTTGCCGTTTCGATAAAATCCTCGTCAGCGTACCGCCCTGCTGTAATAGCTGTCATGCCCTCCCCGACCGAAGCGGGAGTATTCGGCATGACACGGATCACCGGCGTCTTTTCGGGAAGGCCGGCTTCCAAGGTCGCTGCTGTCACTGCCGCCGCAACAGAAATCACCCGCCTCGGGCGGTACGGATTTATTTCTTCCAAAACAAAAGGGATAATGTCGGGCTTTACTGCCAAAAGGACAAAATCCGCTTCTCCGATATCTTTCAGAGAAGCTGCAGATACGCCATATCGCTCTGCCTTTTCCACCGTTGACTTTTCCGTGCTTGCTTTAATGTATACTTCTTCTTTCGTCCAGAGGCCTTTGGAAAGGCATCCTGAAAGTATGGCGCCGCCCATAGCGCCGCAGCCGATCATCATAATCTTTTTCATACACCCGGACCTCTCCACAAAGGAATCCCCGTAAGGCGGGGCAGGCTGTCCATCTCAATATGCACCGCCGATGGCGCGCACAAAAGCACCTGCCCGTTCAGAAGTTCTACTTCTCCCTTGCCGAGATAAACGGCACCGCTCATGAAATCCACAAAGCGGCTCGCCGTTTCATCATCCACATTGCTGCCAAGAACCACAAGAACTACAAGTCCTTTTTCCATGGCATCCACCGCACGGCGGGCATCACTATAAGCACGGGGAACGAAGATGACAGCATCCAACGGACGGACAGCCCTCGCAGGCAGCGCGCCTGTTTACCGTCTTCTCCCGCAGAATCTATATACTCTTCTTCCTCCGGCTCCGTAACAAAAAGATCATAAAACAGCTCGGAGATCTTCGAAAAAAATGACATTATGCCGTAGGGGCCTGCGAATCCCATGCGGGGGCTTCCGCTTCCGGAAATGCCGCAAAATTCTCACGGGACACGCTCATATTATTTGGCGCGCAGAGGTAAATATTTTCAGAAACCTGGTCAATGCGCCCGTCCAAAGCATACATCACACCCTGAATAAAATCCACGATACGCTGTGCTTCATCGGCATCAGTCTTTTCCATATTCATTACGACCGGACGGGCAGCCTTCAGATGATTCCCGATTTTTTCGGCATCCTGATAGTCTTTCGGATTCACGACCACCATGGTATACGGTTTCGCCTGGCGGGTCGCTGCCACCGCACGGCCTGCTGCCGGACGGGGAGGAACAGGCTGCGCCGTATCTATCAACGTGCCCTCTTCTTCGTATTCTTCATCCTCGTATTCATCATCATGATCTGTAAACTGTTCCTTAAATTTATCCAGTAAGCTCATTTTGTTTCTCCTTTCCCATTTGCATAATTCCGCTCGCCAAAAATGGCGGTGCCGACGCGTACCATCGTAGCGCCCTCTTCTATTGCCGTTTCAAAATCCCGGGTCATCCCCATGGATAAAACAGAAACCTGTCCTTTAGGAAAATATGTTTTCAGTACTTCCCACATTTCATGAGCCCTGCGGAATACAGGACGTGTCATTTCCACATCCTCCACCATAGGCGCCATGCACATCAGACCTTTTACACGGATATGCGGGAGCATTCCCGCCTTCGCTGCAGCTTCGTCCAGACTTTCCGGCGGCAGGCCGTACTTGCTTGTTTCTCCGGAAATATTAAATTCCAGAAGCACATCCTGCACTTTGCCGGCCTGCCCGGCCCGTTTATCTATCTCTTCCATGATTTCCACGGAATCTACGGACTGGATCAAATCAGCCGCCGCCACTGCCTTTTTCACTTTATTTTTTTGAAGATGTCCCTGCAGGTTCCAGACAACAGGCATTTTCAAACGGCTCCGTTTGTCTTCCAATTCCTGCACACGGTTTTCTCCCACCTCTTTCACGCCAAGTCGGAGAACCTCCTCCATATCTTCCAATGGATGAAACTTCGTCACCGCCACAAGAGTCACGTCCTGCCTGTAAGGAGAACGGGCCTTCGCAGCCGCTATCCGCTTTTTCACAACTTCCAGCTTTTCTTCTATAGCTGACATCCTAATTCCTTCTATTATTCAATAAGGTACGTCGAAAAATATAAAAAGATATACCTTGTCCTATTATAGCATAGGTATATCCTTAAAAAAATAATCGTTTTTTATTTTCAGGCGCCAAACAAACCGAGGCGTAATCCACATACCGCAAAGCATGATAAAATGCAGTTCACGGCCCTGCCATACAAGGCAGGCACGTAAAGCGGAACATGCCGGTATCTTAATCATTGGTATAAAAGCATTTCCTCAATTCAATCTGAATTCTACCGGGAATGTAATCCGGCAGGGGACAGGCACCCCATATTTATCAAGTGCAGGAGAAAATGTCCATTGATAAGCCGCATCGATCGCCGCCGCATCTAAGACACTGCTTCCTGACCCCTGCGCCACATAAGCGGAATCCACCGTCCCCGATGCATTGACCAGAATCGTTACATAAGTAATACCCGTCGTTTCCTTCATCTTTGCAGACGGCGGATAGACAGGAAGCACTTTATTTATCACTGTCGGCGGCGTAACAGGAACACCGGCTCCCGGCCCGCTTCCATTGCCGTCACCTTCACCCGTGCCGGTTCCGCTGCCGTCTCCTGTACCGGCGCCTTCCCCGTCCCCTGTTTCCCCGCCGCTGCCGCTTCCGTCGCCCTGTGTATCCGTCCCTTCATCTTCTGCCGCGGCATCAGAAACAGACGTACCTGTGGTGTCCGCTGTTTCCTTCTTATCCGCCCTGTCATGCACCTCCGGCTTTTCTTCCGGTACCTTTTCATTAATTTCTTCATTAGGCATTTCCACAGGTTCAGCAGCATCATTGATTTTTGCTTCGGATGATTTCACCGCCGGCGCCTTTTTCCCTTTGCTGCCTCCCCCGCCCCGGTTTCCGCCGGTATCGATCGATACTTGCAATACTTCTCCGCGAAACGGAACTTCCATATATTTCACGCCGAACAATCCGAGCATGACAGCAGCAAATAAATGAATAAGGACAGCAGCGGCAATACCAACCGCATACCTCTGCCGGTCATTCATCCTCCTGCCTCCTGCTCCGCTGCCAGAATCTGATCCACATTCGGAGCCGCTTTTCTCTTATGGTTTTCCATCGCGCCCTGGATCAGATCTGTGATGGCTAGATAGGGGATTT
>OHGL01000441.1_pt1 | contig 17534 bp, 18 predicted proteins | sample 1567731 | NCBI WGS metagenome assembly OHGL01 (sample SAMEA3879606, study PRJEB24766) | human gut metagenome | biome: human-associated habitat; feature: feces | place: USA | collected 1985/1987 | reverse complement strand
TGGTGCCTGTTGATGGTTTCTGATGAACCATTACGATGATTTTCAGCCGACAAGCTGTGCTGTCGGCTTATTAAAGTTGCCGGATGCTCAACTGCACCCGGCAATAAATTTTTGATGTTTTTTTGTTCAGGCTATTGACACTCGTTAGCAGGTTTGCCACTGCTATGAACACCTTTTGAATTGCAAAATGATTTTTCGGTTGCTATACTGGACTTATCAAAATCTTTTTGGGAGGCTGCCGCAATGAGCGCACAGACAATGCAAATCGGGAACCGACCTTGCCGCATTTACGGCGAAGCTCATGCAGAATACCTGCTGCTCCAAATGACCGGCGAACACGAGCTGCAAAGCATGGATGACGAAGTGGCTGCTATTGCACAAAGCAACCAAAAGTATCTGTTTGCGGCCATCCCAGCGGAAAGCTGGAACGATGCGCTTTCTCCGTGGAAAGCCCCTGCTGTGTGGGGAAAGCAAGGTTTTGGCGGCAAGGCTGGGGACACCCTGCGCTTTCTGACGGAACAGGTCGTGCCAACGCTGAAACAACAGTTCAATCTCCCGGAAAACGTCAAAATCATTCTGGGCGGCTACTCGCTGGCGGGATTGTTTGCGCTGTGGGCATCTACGCAGGCAAATCTATTCTGCGGCATCGCTGCTGCATCTCCCTCGGTGTGGTTTCCGGGCTGGATGGAGTTTGAACAGCGGCACCCGATGCAGGCACAGCACATTTATCTGAGCCTTGGCGACAAGGAAGAGCACACGAAAAACGCTGTCATGGCTGCGGTAGGTGATAACATCCGTGCCCTGCACAGCCGACTCATAGAGCGTGGCGCAGACTGCGCCCTTGAGTGGAACAGCGGCGGTCATTTCAAAGACGCTGACCTGCGCACGGCAAAAGCATTTCGGTGGGCGATGGAGGAAAACCGATGAATATTTTGATCGATGCCGATGGTTGCCCTGTGGTGGACCTGACGTTGCAGATCGCAAAGCAGTTCAGCGTTCCAGTCATCATCCTGTGCGACGCCTCTCACCAAATCGAGCGGGAAGGTGCGCAGACGCTGGTGTTCGATAAAGGGGCTGACAGCGTGGACTTTGCACTTGTCAACCGGGTAAAACCGGGGGATGTGGTCGTGACGCAGGACTACGGGCTGGCCAGTATGTGTCTTGCCAAGTGCGCACGAGTGCTGAATCAAAACGGTCTGGAATACACCGCCGACAATATAGACGCTCTTATGCTGCGGCGATACGAAAATAAAAAGCTTCTCCGTGCCGGAAAGCACCCCAAGGGGAGCCTAAAACGGACAAAGGAGCAGGATGCCAAGTTTGCGGATACGCTCGAGAAGATCCTGAATTACAACCATTGATACATGCTTTTTGAAGGCTGGAGAAATTCAGCCTTCTTTTTTCATGAGAAAATTGTAACATTTTTTGCAATTTGGTTGCGTTTTGAGGGGGAGTGAATCGGCCCCGTCGTTCTTTTGTCTCGTTTTCTTGCATCTGCTTTCCCGAATCTGCTATACTGAAGTCACTTTTTTAATCGGAGGCTTTCATGACAACCCTTCTTCTCCTGCGCCATTCCATCCCGGAGCGCGGCGGTTCCAGCCCCGACCCCGGCCTTTCTGCCGAAGGTCTTCAGCGGGCCGCCGCAGTCTTTCAAAATGACGCTTTCCGCACGGTCTCGCTCGTCTGGTCGTCCCCTTCGCTGCGTGCGCTCCAGACCGCACAGCTGCTGGGGCTTCCCATCCGGCAGGACGCTTCGTTCTGGAAACGCCAATACGAAGACCCGGACTTCAAAAATCCGGACGGCGAGTCCTTCCGTGAGGTCAGCGCCCGGATGGCAGACTGCATCCACGAACTGCTGGATTCGCTCCCGGAGGGGCAGAACGCCCTTGTCGTCTCCCACGCCGCCGCTATTTGCAGCTACTTGCAGCGCTTTTGCACCGTTGAGGTGACCGAGGCCGCACAGAAGCTCCGCCGGATTACATTTCAGGGCGAAGTTCTGTTGGATGGGCACTTTTGGGAGGCTGATGGATTTGTGCTGCACATCGAAAATCGCCGCCCTGTTCTCATCCGCACCATCTAGCCGCAAAAAAGGCACCAGCCTGAGCTGATGCCTTTTGTTGGCGGAGATGGTGGGATTCGAACCCACGTGCCCGGTTAAGGACAAAACGATTTCGAATCGTTCTCGTTACGACCGCTTCGATACATCTCCAAGTATATTTTCATGGCGAATTTACGATTTGTATATCGCAAATCGGCCTTGAAACTTGGAACAGTTGCTGTTAGAATATTGTTAGAAAACGCATCGTTCAGACAGGCTTTGAAGCCTGTCAGTACATCAAAATCGACGTTCCCTCGTGTGATATGGAGACATCCAGCGAAGCATCCACTTGGATTTCGAGTGCGACCTCTTACGACCACTTGAGTAATGCTCCATATTCACAATATAGCTTAATTATTATAGCAAAATCCCGCCTTTCCGTCAACTGGAAATACAAAAAGCCCTTCCCCTTGTGCTTGACAGGCAGAGTGGGGTGTGCTATATTTATTTCAAATTTGAAGTATATGCTCAAAGGAGAACCTATGGCACAGAATCGACAGGATATGGGCAGCGGGCCGGTCAAGCCCCTGCTTTTGCAGCTGATGATACCCGCCGTGGTGGCGCAGGTGGTCAATCTGCTCTATAACATCGTAGACCGCATTTACATCGGCCACATCGAGGGCATCGGCGCGGCGGCGCTGACGGGCGTGGGCCTGTTTGCGCCGATCCTTATGCTCCTGAACGCCTTCGCCATGCTCATCGGCGCGGGCGGTGCGCCCCGCACGGCCATCGCGCTGGGACAGGGCAATAAAGACGAGGCCGAAAAAATCATCGGCAACAGCTTTACCATGCTGCTGTTTTTCGCTGTGGTGCTGACGGCGGGCTTCTATGCCGGTGCGCCCGCCCTGCTGCGGCTCTTCGGTGCCAGCGACGCCACTCTCCCCTATGCGGTGGCCTATGGCCGCATCTACATCCTCGGCTCGGTGTTCGTGCTGCTGGTCATGGGCATGAACCCCTTCATCACGACCCAGGGCTTTGCGAAGATCAGTATGCTCACGACGGTCATCGGCGCAGTCATCAACATCATCCTCGACCCCATCCTGATTTTTGGTCTTGGCTGGGGCGTCCGGGGTGCGGCAGTGGCGACGGTGCTCAGTCAGGCCGTGGGTGCCTGCTGGATATTGAAGTTCCTCACCGGCCCCAAGACCATCCTCAAGCTGCGGAAAGAAAACCTCAAAGTGGAGCGGAACATCATCCTGCCGGTGATGGGGCTGGGCATCTCCACCTTTGTGATGCTCTCCACCGAGAGCCTGCTCTCCATCAGCTTCAGCTCCAGTCTGGCCCGCTACGGCGGTGATGTGGCGGTGGGTGCCATGACGGTGATCACCAGCGCCTCCCAGCTCTGCACCCTGCCCATTCAGGGCATCTGTCAGGGCGGCCAGCCGGTCATGAGCTTCAACTTCGGCGCAGGCAAAAAGCCCCGCGTCAAGGAGGCGTTCCGCTTCCAGCTCACCCTCTGCTTCGGCTATACCACCCTGTTCTGGCTGCTCATGATGCTGGCCCCCGGCGTGGTGGCGGGCATCTTTACCTCGGACGCTGCCCTCATCGAATACACCACATGGGCCATGCGCATCTACATGGCGGGTATCCTCGCCATGGGCGTTCAGATCGCCTGCCAGCAGAGCTTTATGGCGCTGGGTCAGGCCAAAGTCAGCCTCCTGCTGGCCTGTCTGCGGAAGATCATCCTGCTTATCCCGCTGATTTTTATCCTGCCCTGCTTCACGGCAGATAAGTGCTTCGGCGTCTTTCTCGCCGAGCCGGTCAGTGATATTCTGGCAGCGACCATTACAGCCATCACCTTCTTCTCCCGCTTCGACAAGATACTGGACAAGGGCGCCGGGAAGGTATGATTTCACAGGAAATAAAAACAGCCCGCAGACCGGCCTGCTGGCCCTCATTCTGGGACCCATGTGCGAGAAGAACTTCGTGCGCTGCATGAACATCCAGCGCGGCAACTTCTTCGCCATCACCACTTCTCCCATCGCAATGGTCTTTGCAGGCGTGGCTATCCTGGTCATCCTCTACTCTGTCTACAACCAGAGCAAGATCAACAAGCGTGCTGCTGCAAACGCCGCGAAGGAGAACGCATAACCCCAACATCCAGACAAGCTCTGTCTTTTACATTCCCATGAAGCTGCGGCTGTCCCGTTCCGTCGGGGCGGCCGCGCTTCGCTTTTATAGGATAATGAGAAAGCCCCCGGCGCTGCCGGGGGCTTTCGTTGTGCTGCATTTTACTCTTCCGATTTGGGAGCTTCGGGGTGGCGGCACTTGGCCAGCATATCCAGCTCCGGCATCAGCTCGGTGCTGATGACCGAGAGCATCTGCTCCATCTTGTCGCAGTCCTCCGCCGGGAAGCGCTTGCGCACACGCTCGATGACCGTGTGCAGATAAGAATAGCTGATGCTGTAGTAATCGATGTATTTCTGGGTGGGGCGCAGGAAGTATTCGCGGCGGTCGGTGGTGGACTGGATCTTCTCCACATAGCCCTTTTTGACGAGGCTGCCGATTTTATAAGCCGCGTTGGGGGTGGAGATGCCCATCATGCGGGAAAACTCTGCAATGGTGGGCTCCCCCATCGCCATGATGCCCTCCATGCAGAAGGACTCCACCGTAGTCAGCGTGGCTTCGCGGGTGGCAAAGCGCTGAAATACATTCTGATAAAAATGCAGCTTGAATTTTGTATAGACGTCCTGAAAGACTTCTTCCAGCATGGGATTTTCCTCCAGTGAGCAAATAGCTCAAAAAATTTACTCTTTTGATAAGTATACCATGATTTGCGCCGGAGGGGAAGACAAAAATCTACGATTCCGTTAAGATTTTGTGACCTCTTCCTTCCCAGTATAGCCCATCCGCGCCCTGACGATGCTGAGCACGACGAGTTCGATGACGATGGCACAGGCCAGCAGCACGAAGGAGGTCAGGGTGTTGGCGGCATCGCCGAGGACAGCCTGTGCTGCACCGCAGAGCAGATAGCAGCCCGCCGAGATGGCGGCGGCGGTCATGGCGTAGGGCAGCTGGGTGGAGACATGGTTCACGTGGCTGCAGTGCGCGCCGGCAGAGGCCATGATGGTGGTGTCGGAGATGGGCGAGCAGTGGTCGCCGCAGACCGCGCCGGACAGGCAGGCGGCGATGGAGACCACCAGCATCTCACCCTCCGGGAAGGCGTGGCAGACGATGGGGACCAGAATCGAGAAGGTGCCCCAGGACGTGCCGGTGGCAAAGGCGAGGAAGACCGCCACCACAAAGATGATGATGGGCAGCAGGTACTGCAGAGCCGCCGCAGAGCCGCTGAGCAGGCTTGCGACGTAGTATTTTGCGCCCAGCAGGCCGGTCATGCCGGAAAGCGTCCATGCCAGCGTCAGGATGAGCATGGGGCTGACCATGGCCTTGAAGCCCTCGGGGATGCAGGCGGCAAAGTCCTGAAAGGTCATGACGCCCCGCACCCGGTAAAACACGAAGGTGAACATCAGGGCAATGGCGCTGCCCAGCACGAGGCCCATGGAGGCGTTGCAGTTGGCAAAAGCAGTGATGAAGTCCACGCCCTCAAAGAAGCCGCCGGTGTACACCATGCCGAAGATGCAGGCCGCGATGAGCACCAGCACCGGCGCGATGAGGTCCACCACATGGCCGCGGGTGTCGCTGCCGTCGTCCACGTCGTCGCCGTAGGGGCGGTCGTCGGTGGTGAAGAGGTCGCCCAGAAGGGCGTTATCCTCGTGCTTTTTCATGGGGCCGTAGTCGAGGCCGCTGAAGATGAGGAAGAGGCTCATCACCATGGTGAGGATGGCGTAGTAGTTATAAGGGATGGTGCGCAGGAACATGGTAAAGCCGTTGATGCCCGAGCCATCCGGCACAGAGGACGTGACGGCGGCGGCCCAGCTGGACACCGGCGCGATGATGCAGACGGGTGCCGCGGTGGCGTCGATGAGGTAGGCCAGCTTTGCGCGGGAGACCTTCTGCCGGTCAGTGACCGGGCGCATGACGGAGCCGACGGTCAGGCAGTTGAAGTAGTCGTCCACAAAGATGAGGATGCCCAGCAGCAGGGTGGCGAACTGCGCGCCCGCCCGGGTGTGGATGTGGGTGGAGGCCCAGCGGCCAAAGGCGGCGCTGCCGCCGGCCTTGTTCATCAGGGCCACCAGAATGCCCAGCATCACCAGAAAGACGAGGATGCCGACGTTGCTGGAATCGGACAGCTTGGACACCATGCCGCCGTCTTCGTTGAAGAAGAGGGTGGTCAGCGCCAGCTCAAGGTTGCCGTTGGCGTAGAGCAGTGCGCCGGTGGCGATGCCCACCAGCAGCGAGGTGTAGACCTCTTTGGTGTTCAGGGCCAGCACGATGGCCACCACAGGGGGCAGCAGGGACAGCGCCGAGCTGTACACGGCGCAGGTGTAGGTGGAAGGGTCGTCGATTTTGCCGGGCGTTGCGGCGGTACACCACAGCAGCAGGGCAAACACCAGCAACGCACCCACCCACGAGAGATTGGTTTTTTTCATGATAAAATCCTCAGATGATTTTTTTGCAGCCTGCCGGGCAGACTAATCCCAAAACCCGTGACGGAAGGGGGTGTTGGCTGCGCCGGACTATAAAGCGATGTATTTAGAGCTGTTCCGTGCCAGCGAACAGGCGGCACGGCTTTTGCAGGAAGCTCAGGCCCGGGCCGAGCAGCAGCTGCTGGCTGCCGACCCGCCGCCCATCGAGCTCGCCGAGAAAAAAGAGTCTTAGCCCTTTTTGCTCTCGGCCTTGGCGGCAAACTTGGCGTCGTTGACCACAAAGCGCTCGTGGACGCCGCCGCCCACGGGGCCTTTCTCGTCGTACAGGGAGACTTTGAACACCAGCTTGCGGCCTTCCACAGCGGTCAGCTCGCTCTCGCAGGTGACGGTCATGCCCACGGGGGTGGGGGCGGTGTGCTCCAGCTCCAGCCTGGTGCCCACAGAGCCGCAGCCCTCATCCAAAGCGTCGGCGACGCTCATCCAGCAGGTCTTTTCGGCCAGCGCCACCAGTGCGGGAGTGGCGAAGACATTCAGCGTGCCGCTGCCCATGGTCTTGGCGGTGTTCTCGGGGGTCACGGCGACGCTCTGCTTGCCGCGGATTCCGGTTTCTAACATATAAAAATTCCCTCTTTCTTAATTTGTCGTGATGCCGCGGTTTGCGGCAGATAATTTCACATTTGTAAGGATACCACAAAACTCACCCTATTGCACCTGTTTTCGGGATTTTCCTTCAAAACTCTTTCCGTCTGAGGCCAAACGCGGTATCATAAGCTGGACAAGGAGGAAAAGAAGATGAACGATTTCTGGAAATCCTACGACATCACCCACGCCGAATACGGGGCCGATTACCGATGCTACCCGCTGTATGGCACGGTCCACCTCATGGAGCTGGTCATTTCGCTTGCCTTTATCGTGGGGGCGGCCCTGTGGTATCGCCGCAGTTCTGCCCGCACCCGGCGGCGCATTTTAGTCGGAGTCACCGCTTTGCTCCTGCTGGACCAAGCTGCCCTTCTGCTGGGGATGGCCCTGACCGGCCAGTGGAATTGGGGCTATCTGCCCCTGCACCTGTGCAATATCAACGTCTTCGTCTGTCTGTACAACACGATCACGGACAGAAACTGGTGCAAAGAGGAGCTGTATGCCCTCTGTATCCCGGGCGCAATGCTGGCACTGCTCTGCCCCAGCTGGCTGGATGTCCCCTCTTGGTGGACGCTCATCAATCTGCACTCCGTCAGTATCCATGCCCTGCTGGTACTCTATCCAGTCCTGCTGGTGGCGGGCGGCTACCGTCCCAGTCCCCGGCGGGTGCCGCAGGTGCTGGCGTTCCTATTCGGCTCTGCCCTGCCCATCTACTTTCTGAATAAGTCCCTTAACACCAACTTCTATTTCCTCAATGATCCCTACGGGAACATCGTCACCAGCACCTTCACGGCCCTGCTGGGCGAAAAATATTATATCCTTGGCTTCCTGCCTGCCACCGCGCTGGCGCTGTTCCTCATGTATCTGCCGTGGGCGGCGGACGATAAAAAGAAGAAGCGGGCATGAATGCGGTGCTTTGGAAAAAGGCAGTTCGGTCAGGACTGCCTTTTTCTTTTGCACTAAATTGCACCCTTCCTGCAAAATAAATTTGCAAATTTATTGCGTTTTGCGGTCTGTTTTATCAATTTTAAGAGAATGCTGGTTTTTTGCGCAAATCCCCTTGACAGGAGCCATACAGCGTGCTATCATGAACACATGAACAGATGTTCATATATTAAAGCGAAAGGATGACAACGATGGCTGAGAATGCTCTTGCCCCAGAACAGAAGCTGCCCAAGGCCCCGCCGGTGTTGCCGGACGATGAGGTGCTCTACGAGCTGGCCGATTTGTTCCGGGTGTTCGGCGATTCCACCCGCATCAAGATACTCTATGCCCTCCACGACGATGAGCTGTGCGTGCAGGACATTGCAAATGCCGTCCAGCTCAGCCAGTCGGCGGTGAGCCATCAGCTGCGGGTGCTCAAGGACTCAAAGCTCGTCCGCTTCCGCCGCGACGGCAAGACCATTTACTATGCGCTGGACGATGACCATGTGCGCAGCATCCTCTCCATGGGCATGGACCACATCGAAGAGTGATGCCCCCAAAACGCTGCAAGCTCTGCCGCACCCTGCGGCGGAGCGGGGAGATAGAAAGAAAGGCTGGTATTTATTATGAAAAAGAGCTACAAGATCGAAGTTGACTGCGCAAACTGCGCCCAGAAGATGGAGGATGCCGCCAACACGGTCGCCGGCGTCGCAAAGGCCACCGTCAGCTTCATGACCCAGAAGATGAACGTCGAGTTTGATGAGGGCGCGGACGTCAAGGCTACCATGCAGAACGTCCTCTCCGCCTGCAAGAAGGTCGAGGACGACTGCGAGATCTTCGGCATCTGAGTTTCGACTTATACTGCCGGGATGCGCGTGGAAAATGTGGAAAAATAAATCAGTTTTCAACAATTTCCACGGCGTTTTCAACATCCTGGGTGCAAAAAAAGAAAAATGAACGCGCATTTGCGGCTTTTTGCGGGAAAACCTCGTGGAAAAGCCGGGGGAAGCGTGGAAAGCAAGCCCCTTGTGGGGAAAACCTGTTGAATCTGAGAAAACTGCCCCAAAAGGAGGCTGGTACCCGTGACAAAAAAACAAAAGAAAATGCTGTACCGCATCATCGCCGCTCTGGCGCTGGTGCTGGTGCTCAAGCTGCTGCCGCCTCTGCCCACGTCGGTGGAGCTGCTGCTCTACTGCATCCCCTACCTCGTGGTGGGCTGGGATGTGCTCCACAAGGCCCTTCTGGGCATCAGGAACCGTCAGCCCTTTGATGAATGCTTCCTGATGGCCGTCGCCACCGTGGGTGCCTTTGCGCTGGGCGATTACGTCGAGGGCTGTGCCGTTATCATCTTCTACCAGATCGGCGAGCTGTTCCAGGGCGTTGCCGTCGGCAAGAGCCGCCGCAGCATCTCGGCCCTGATGGACATCCGGCCCGACTACGCCAACATCGAGGGCGAGGACGGCAAGCTGGAGCAGGTGGACCCCGATGAGGTCGAAATCGGCACCGTCATCGTGGTCCAGCCCGGTGAGCGCGTGCCCATCGACGGCGTCATCGTCGAGGGCGCTTCCACCCTCAACACCGCCGCCCTCACCGGCGAGAGCCTGCCCCGGGATGTCCGGTCCGGCGATGAGGTCATCAGCGGCTGTGTCAACATGAGCGGCCTGCTCAAGGTCAGGACCACCAAGGAGTTCGGTGAATCCACCGTCTCTAAAATTCTCGACCTCGTGGAAAATTCCAGCATGAAGAAGGCCCGCGCCGAGAACTTTATCACCCGCTTTGCCCGGGTGTACACCCCGGCGGTCTGCTACGGCGCGCTGGCGCTGGCCTTCCTTCCCCCCATCGTTCTGCTGCTGATGGGCCAGCCCGCCCGCTTCGGCGATTGGGTCTACCGCGCCCTCACCTTCCTCGTCATCAGCTGCCCCTGCGCACTGGTCATCTCTATCCCGCTGAGCTTCTTCGGCGGCATCGGCGGCGCCTCCGCCTGCGGCATCCTCGTCAAGGGCTCGACCTATCTGGAAGAGCTGGCCGATACCCGCGTCGTCGTCTTCGATAAGACCGGCACCCTGACCCAGGGTACCTTCAAGGTCGTCAAGGTCTGCCCCGTGGAGGGCGGTACCGAAGACAGCCTCGTGGAAGCCGCTGCGCTGGCCGAGAGCTGGTCGAAGCACCCCATCTCCCTGAGCATCAAGGCTGCTTACGGCAAGGACATCGACTCTGCCCGCGTCACCGACGTGGAGGAGCTGGGCGGACACGGCGTCACCGCCAAGGTGGACGGCAAGCCCGTTGCCGCCGGCAACGCCCGTCTGATGGAAAAGCTGGGCCTTTCTGCCCCCGCCGTCAGCGAGACCGGCACCGTCGTGCACGTTGCCATCGACGGCAGATACGCCGGTTACCTGCTCATCGCCGACGTGGTCAAACCCCACAGCGCACAGGCCATCAAGGGCCTCAAGCAGGCCGGCGTCCGCAAGACCGTCATGCTTACCGGCGACGCAGAGCCGGTGGCAAAGGCTGTCTCGGCAGAGCTGGGCATCGACGAGTACCACGCCGGTCTGCTGCCCGGCGATAAGGTGGACCAGATCGAGAAGCTCCTGGCCGCCAAGAAACCCAAAGAGATGCTGGCCTTCGTGGGCGACGGCATCAACGACGCCCCTGTCCTCTCCCGTGTGGATGTGGGCATCGCCATGGGTGCTCTGGGCTCTGACGCCGCTATTGAGGCCGCCGACGTCGTCCTGATGGATGACGACCCGGCCAAGATCGCCCTCGCCATGCGCATTGCCCGCCGCACCAAGAGCATCGTCTACCAGAACATCGTCTTTGCTCTGGCCATCAAGGCGGCCTGCCTGCTGCTGGGTGCTCTGGGTATCGCCAATATGTGGGTGGCCATCTTCGCCGATGTCGGCGTCATGGTCCTCGCTGTCCTGAACGCGACCCGCGCCCTCTACACGAAAGACCTCACCAAAAAATAAAAGATATAAAGCAAAGAGGGTTCTGTGCGTCCGCACAGAACCCTCTTTGCTTTATAAATAGTTCTTGCAAATGCAGATAAACCTGTTATATTGCTGTATTGGAGGGTTGAAATGAATGCAGGAGCAAAACGAAACAAATTCGGCAGAGCCGCCCGAGGGCGTGGATAAGGGCTGGTTCATCTTCTTCATCACCCTGCTGGACCAGATCTACTGCGCCGCCAGCGCGGCCATGGGCGCGGCCCTCGGCGCTGTCCTGCCCTTCAGCACCGAGGGCGTCGATTTCGTCATGACGGCCATGTTCGTGCTCAGTGATAGAACGTATCAAAATTGACCTGCCGGTAGAACCGCTGCTGCAGCTGGTCGAAGCTGTCGCAGTCCTGCGCCAGCAGCCACATGATCTTCGTCACGACGGCCTCGATGGTCATGTCGTGGGCCTCAAGGAAGCGGAAGCGGTTCTTGACCCGCTTGCCCACCTCGTAGATGCCCACGTCGCTGCCCTCGTAAGTGACCTGGGTGGTGAGGATGAGCACCTTGTGGGTCTTGTCGTAGTCGCCGAGGCCCTCGGCGAAGGCGTCCATCAGCCGCTGGGGGATGCCGCCTACGCCGAAGCTCTCCACGATGACGCAGTCGTAGAGGCGGAAAATGTCGGGAATCAAATCGGGGCTGAGGCCGGGCGTCAGCTTGAGCAGAAAGACGCGGGGGCTGAGCGAGCGTCCAAACTCCACAGGGCCGGTGGGCCAGGGCGAAGGCACATACCGCACCAGACGGTCGCCCTGTACCAGTGCCAGCGCCGGGAAATTCACCGAGGCAAAGGCATCGTAGCTGATGGTCTTGTTCTTTTTGGCACGGGTGCCGGCAATGACGTGCCCGCCAAACACCACCATCACGCCCCGACTGCCCGGGTCCAGTGCACAGATCACGCTGTCGCGCAGGTTTTTCTTGGCGTCGGTGATCTCGTTGGAGATGGGCTGCTGTGCGCCGGTGAGGATGACGGGCTTGTCGGCGTTCTGGATGAGGTAGGACAGCGCCGCCGCCGAGTAGGCCAGCGTGTCGGTGCCGTGGCAGATGATGAAGCCATCGTAGAGGGCATAATTCTCCTGCACGGCCTTCGCCATCATCAGCCAGTGCTCCGGGCCGAGGTCGGTGCTGTCGATGCTGCACAGGGCCAGCGTGTCGGGGCAGCAGAGCTCGTTCAGCTCAGGCAGATGAGCCAGAAGCTCTTTGCTGGTGAGCACAGGCTTGAGGCCCTGCTGGGTGCGGACGCTGGCGATGGTGCCGCCGGTGGTGATAAAAAGCAGACGCTGCTTTGTGGACATAGAAAAAGCCTCCATCAGGAAGATTGAATCGCATTCATAGAAAGTATAACACACTCGCCCGCCCTTGCAAAGTGGCGCTCGGGCGGAAAATGGAGGCTTTTGGGAATTGGTCATAGAAATCAGGGGGAGTTGGTGTATAATAGAGTAGAGCGCTGTTACGCGGGGTTAAGTTCTCTTTTGACATCAAAAGAGAACAATTCCACTTAACGTAAAAGCGCTCTGCCCCGCGCACAGGCGCGCGACGCTGGTGCTTTTCTGGTTCTCTTTTGGCACGCAAAAGAGAACTTAACCTCGCGTAACCGCGCTCTACCCCCGCGCCAAAAGAGAACTACCCCTCCTCTTCCACTCGCCGAATCGCTTCTTTAATAACCGGATACGCAAACCCCCGCCGGGCCAGCGCAGCCACCACAAGGTCTTTCCGCCCTGCGGCCAGCTTGCCGCGGTACCGCCCTTCCACGAGGGCGGCGGCGGCTTCCAGCTCCGGGTCTCCGCCCGCTTCGTCCGGGGCGTAGACCTCTTCCAGCGCAGCAGAGATCTGCTGGGCGTCCAGCCCCTTCTGCCGCAGATTTTGCGCGGCAGCGCGGCGGCTCTTGCGGGCGGCCAGCAGGCCGTGCGCCCGGGTCCGGGCGTAGCGCTCGTCGTCCACATACTGCCGCTCCACCATCTCCGCCACCACAGCGGCGGCGGTGGGCTGGGTGAACTTCCGCCCCAAGCGCTCATAGAGCTGCCCGGAGGAAAGCTCCTGCCCGGCCAGAAGCTCCATGGCCCGGGCGCGGGCCTTGGCGGCGTCGGTGGACTTTTCTTCTTCGGCCAGCGGACGGCCTCTTCTCGAAAAGGACATTTAGTCCTCCACCATGATGTCCAGCTCGCTCTCGCTGCTGCGGGCCGGGGCCTTGACGACAGGCTCCCTGGAGGCAGAAGCGGTCTCGCCGCCCTCTTCCTTCTCTGCCGCAGCGGCAACAGCTTTGCCCGCCGGGCGGCGGGTGGCGTAGAGCTTGTCCGCGTTGGCGCGGATCTGGCCCTCGATGTCGTTGGCGATCTCGGGGTTGTCCTTGAGGAACTGCTTGGCGTTGTCACGGCCCTGCCCCAGACGGATGTCGCCGTAGTTGAACCATGCGCCGCTCTTCTGGACGATACCCAGCTTGACACCCACGTCGATGAGCTCGCTCATCTTGGAGATGCCCTCACCGAACATGATGTCAAATTCAGCCTCACGGAACGGAGGAGCCACCTTGTTCTTGACGATCTTGGCGCGGGTGTGGTTGCCGATGAACTGGCCGGAAGAGTCCTTCAGGCCCTCGACGCGGCGGATGTCGATGCGAACAGAGGAATAATACTTCAGGGCGCGGCCGCCGGTGGTAACTTCGGGGTTGCCGTAGACGATGCCCACCTTCTCGCGCAGCTGGTTGATGAAGACACAGACCGTGTTGGTCTTGCCGATGACGCTGGTCAGCTTGCGCATGGCCTGACTCATCAGACGGGCCTGCAGGCCGACGTGGCTGTCACCCATCTCGCCCTCGATCTCGGCACGAGGCACCATAGCGGCGACGGAGTCCACGACGATGGCGTCGATGGCACCGGAGCGCACCAGCGCCTCGCAGATCTCCATGGCCTGCTCGCCGGTATCCGGCTGGCTGACCAGCAGCTCGTCGATGTTCACGCCCAGTGCGGAGGCATAGGCCGGGTCGAGGGCGTGCTCGACGTCGATGAAGGCCACCTCGCCGCCCTTTTTCTGGGCCTCGGCGAGGATGTGGAGGGCCAGCGTGGTCTTACCGCTGGATTCCGGTCCGAACACCTCGATGATACGGCCGCGCGGCACACCGCCCACGCCCAGCGCCAGATCGAGGCCGAGGCTGCCGGTAGAGATGGCGTCCACCTGCATGGCGGTGTTATCGCCCAGCTTCATGATGGCGCCCTTGCCGAACTGCTTTTCGATTTGGGCCAGCGCAGTTGCCAGCGCATCCTTCTTTGCGCCCGGCTCCGTCTTCTGGGTGGCGGGGGCGACGTTGTTGTTCTGATTCTTTGCCATAGCGTGCTGCTCCTTTATCACATGGCCTGCGGGGTGCAGGCGGTACGATACAGATTCTTTCCTCTACAGTATATCACAGATTTCAAATATTACAACAGATAGTTGTAGATATTTTCACTTTTTCTCCCGCTTATTGGGGTCTCCGGGCCGTCACGCAGCGGTCATTGCCGCCGAAGTCCTTCCGGCAGGCGATGTCTGCCCAGCCGTTTGCTTCCAGCAGGGCGGTCACGGCCTCCCGCTGCTGCCAGCCGATCTCCAGCGCTAGCGCACCGCCGGGGCGCAGAGCTTTCTGGTAGTGTTCCGCGATGGCCTTATAAAATACGAGGCCGTCTTCCCCGGCTTCCAGCGCCATGGCCGGCTCTTTGGCCACTTCGGGCTGCAATTCGCTCATCTCCTGCGCTGTCAGGTAGGGCGGGTTCGAGACGATGAGGTCGAGCTGACCCTCCGGCAGGGTCTCCCAGTAGGTGAAGAGGTCACCCTCCACCGGCTCTGCGGCGCGGGCAGGCTTCATGCCCCAGTCGAAGGCCGGCTCTTCAAAAGGCGAGGCATCCAGCACGTTTTCGGTGCTGCCGCCCCGGCCTTTCAGGGCCAGACGGGTATTCTTCTCGAGATAGACGTAGGCTTCCGGGCTCTTTTCCACGCAGACGACCTGCGCCGCCGGGCAGAGCCTCTTGACGCCAAGGCCCAGACAGCCGGTACCGGCGCAGAGGTCCAGCGCCCGGGGCGCTTCCACGCCCGCCAGCATCTCGGCAGCCGTCTCCGCCACCACCTCGGTATCAGCACGGGGACAGAGCACGCCCGGCCCCACGGCCAGTTCAAAGTCGAGGAAAGGCCAGCTGCCGCAGAGGTATTGCAGCGGCTCCCGGGCCGCGCGGCGGACGGTCAGTTCTTCGAGCTTTGCCGCTTCGGCGGCGTCCAATGGACGGTCAGAAAGGCGGACGTCCCGGCCTGTCGCCAGCCGGAACAGCTCCCGGGCGTCGAAATCTGCGTCCGGACAGCCCGCCGCCGTCAGCCGTGCTTCCACCTCTTTGACCGCTGCCCGGGGCAGCATCCCTTCGCTCACCATCTGCCGTCCTCCGGGTCTTCGGGCAGCACCGGCGTTACGGCGGCGATGGCCACCTCGATCATGCTGTCGTCGGGTTCAAAGACCGTCAGCCGCTGCACCCAAAGGCCGGGCTGGCGGATGATGCGGGTGGCGATGTTGTCCGAGCGGCCGCACCACTTGAGCAGCTCGTAGCTGATGCCCATGACCGCCGGCAGGAGCAGCAGCTTGAACAGGACGCGGAGGCTGGTGCTGCTCCAGGGCAGCACGCTGTAGAGGAAAACGCTGACGATGACCACCAGAATGAGGAAGCTGGTGCCGCAGCGGGGGTGGAAACGGGTGTACTTGCGGACATTCTCCACGGTCAGCTCGTCGCCGGCCTCGTAGCAGGCGATGGTCTTGTGCTCTGCGCCGTGATACTCGAAAACGCGGTGGATCTCCTTCATTTTGGAGATGGCCACCATGTAGCCGAGAAAGATGGCCACTTTCAGCAGCGCCTCGAGGATGACTCTCGGCCAGCGGGTCAGGATGACCACCTCGCCGAGGCCGCCCACCAGCACCGTCGGCAGGACGGTGAACAGCAGGATGGCGAACAGGCCGCCCACGAGGGCCGCACCGGCCATCAGGATGCCCTCGGCCTTCTTGCCCAGATGGTCGCCCACCCATTTTTCAAAGGCGGACTCTTCCTCTTCGGCGTCGTACTCGTCGCCCATGCTCACCTGGGCAGAGTACATCATGTAGCGGTAGCCGGTGATGAGGCTCTCTATCATCGAGAGGGCTCCCCGCACGAGAGGGATCTTGGCCCAGATGCCGTGTTTCGGGGTATCTTCTATCTTCGTTTCGATGGTGCCGTCGGGCTTGCGCACAGCGCAGCAGATGTGCTCCGGGCCGCGCATCATGATGCCCTCCATCAGGGCCTGACCGCCCACACTTGTCTTGAAGCATTCCTTCTTGGGTTCGTGATTCATAAAATGGATTTCTCCTGTCAGTTTTTTGACCTTTATTCTATCATATAAATATGACAAAATCTTGGAAGTTGTTTTCGTAAGCAGGGTGCGCCGAATGGCGAGGATTTTTGTCAGCAGACAAGGCGATTTTCCGCAGCAATCCTGACGGATTGCAAGGGAAAGCAACACGGTATGCTGGCAAAAAGACCGCTCAGGCGGTGTGCAATGCTTAGAAAACGGCTTCTTATTTTTTATAGAGCGGCAGGCCCAGTGTCACCACCGTACCCCGGCCCAGAGTGCTCTTGATGTCCATCGTGCCGTCGAGTGCGGTCATGATGGAGTCCACCAGCGCCAGACCGATGCCGCTGCCGCGCACCGAGTTGCTGCCCTTGTAAAACTTGGTCTTGACGTTCTCGAGGTCTTCGGGCGGGATGCCGCGGCCCTGGTCGATCAATTCGATAAAGGCTTTGTACTCGCCCGCCCAGAGCTTGACTGTGATGCGCCCGCCGGGGGCGGAATACTTGATGGCGTTGTCCAGGATGTTGATGAACACCTGCCGCAGACGGTCGGGGTCGGCGTAGACCGGGATCATCTCCTCCGGCTCATTGTACACCAGCACAAGCCCCTCCCGCTGGATGCGGGCCTCGCAGAAGAGCACCGCATCGGTCAGCTCGGCCACAAGGTCGAGGGGGCGGCAGGTCATCTTGAGACGGCCATTCTGCAGGCGGCTGAAATCCAGCAGCTCCTCCACCATGTTGTAGAGGCGGGCCGTCTCGTTGTTGATGATCTCGAGGCCCTTGCGGTAGTTCTCGTCGGAGGGGTCGTCCAGCGTGCGCAGCGTCTCCACCCAGCCCCGGATGGAGGTGAGGGGGGTGCGCAGCTCGTGGGAGACGGAGCTGATGAACTCGTTTTTCATCTTTTCCGTCTCTTCGAGGCCCTCGGCCATCCGGTTGATGGTGCCGCGCAGGCGGTCCACCTCATCCCGCTCGTCGCCGGTGACGGGCAGACGGACGTCCAGCTCCCCCCGGGCGATGCCGGCGGCGGTGCGCTCCACCTGTCCCAGCGGCACCACGATGCTCCGCACGA
>OHGL01000431.1_pt1 | contig 17913 bp, 16 predicted proteins | sample 1567731 | NCBI WGS metagenome assembly OHGL01 (sample SAMEA3879606, study PRJEB24766) | human gut metagenome | biome: human-associated habitat; feature: feces | place: USA | collected 1985/1987 | reverse complement strand
CGACTGCACTTCACGCAAAGGTGCTGTCTGAGGTGTAGCGATATACCCCGGGCCTATGCCATTACACTGAATGTTGAATTCTCCATATTCGGATGCAATGTTGCGTGTGAGCATCTTCAACCCACCCTTGGCAGCAGCGTAGGCAGATACAGTCTCACGTCCCAGTTCACTCATCATCGAACAGATATTGATGATTTTTCCATGCCCTTTCTTAATCATCGAAGGGATAACAGCCTTCGACACGATAAACGGAGCATTCAGATCTACGTCGATCACCTGACGGAATTGCTCTGCCGTCATCTCACACATCGGTATACGCTTGATGATACCCGCATTATTCACCAAAATGTCAACCACTCCCACTTCTTTCTCGATCTGTGCAACCAAAGCATTCACCTGCTCTTCGCTGGTGACGTCACACACATATCCCCTGGCCTCGATTCCCAATTCTTTGTATGCGGCCAAGCCTTTATCAACCAGCTCCCGGCTGATGTCATTAAATACGATCTTCGCTCCTGCCTCCGAGAAAGCAGTAGCCAAGGCAAAACCAATGCCGTAAGATGCACCTGTGACCCATGCCACTTTGCCCTCTAATGAAAAGTTTACCATACTTATAATGTTTTTAAAAACTTATCTCACTTTCATTTCCTAAAAGGAACTTCCACACCGGACAGTTTATTTCAAGTCCGTAATTAATGAAAAGTCCTGATCACCATAATCAAGATTCTCACCTCCCATACCCCAGATAAAAGTATAATTGTGAGTTGCCGCAGCCGAATGGATAGACCACTCCGGTGACAAGACTGCCTGATCGCCCTTCATCCACACATGACGGGTTTCGTCAACCTCACCCATAAAATGGCACACAGCATGCTCTTCCGGTACTTCAAAATAGAAATAAGCCTCCATACGACGGCTATGGACATGTGCAGGCATCGTATTCCACACACTTCCCGGAGCCAGTTCGGTCATCCCCATCTGCAACTGACAGGTGGGCAACACCTGATTTACCAGCATCTTGTTGATATTACGATGATTCGAACCTTCCAACGTTCCCATTTCAGCAACTACAGCATCGGCTTTAGTCACCTTTTTATCGGGATAATTGCGATGAGCGACCAGTGAATTAAAATAAAATTTAGCGGGATGTGCAGCATCCGTACTCTCAAAGGTAACGTCCCGGTCACCTGCCCCCAGATAAAGTGCCTCTTTATAATCTAACTGAAATATCGCATCACCCGCCCTCACGATACCGGGACCCCCGACATTGAAAATACCCATTTCACGACGGGTCAGAAAATAAGGAGCTTTCAAAGGATCGATAGCTTCCAATTTCAACACTTCCTCTACCGGCATGGCCCCACCTACCACCATACGGTCGTACATGGAATATACCATGTTTACTTCATCGGCTGAAAAAACCTTTTCTATCAGAAAATCTCTTCTAATTCTCTTGGTGTCGTAGCTTCTTGCATCTTCCGGATGGGCAGCATAGCGAATCTCATAGTTTGTTTTCATATTTCTTATTTATAAGTTTACATTAGGTGTCGCTCAGATAAACTCCGTTTACGCACACGACGCAAAAATAAGAAAAGAAAACGGGATTTGGGAATAAATCATACTCCAATTATCATGAATAAATCAATAACATCAATCTTTCGGATAATTGGGACTATAAAGTAAGGTTTGATCTCTTACCGCCAGCTTTCCATCTTTTACAAACTCTGTTCCTCTCTCTTGCAAGTGGTCAACCATCGCTTTACGCATTTCAACCAGCCTATCTGCATAACGACTATTTCCCGAAAGGTTCTTCTGTTCACCGGGATCTGAACTTAAATCGAACAGTTGCTCTTCACCCGTATGAATAAACCAGATATACTTCATTTTACCATCAGTCAACGCACACCAATAGTTATCGGCACTGTAGCAGGTGGCATGTTCCAGATCGATATATTTTCGCCAGCCGTTTTTATTTCCTGAAGCCAGGGCTACCAAAGATTTTCCATCCATATCATCCGGTACCGTCCCTCCCGCAAGTTCAATGAAGGTAGGTAAAAAGTCGCGTAGCTCTACTGGCTGTTCAATCCGCTTTCCTCTGATAGCCTGTGTAGTCATGGCAGAAGGCCATTTTATGATATAAGGAATCTTGGCCGACCCTTCGTATGCATAGGTTTTCCGCCAATGATAATGATCTCCCAACATATCACCGTGATCGGCCGTATAGCAAATGATTGCATTTTCGTACATTCCTTTCTCTTTCAGAGTCTGAATGATCTGTCCAATCTGGTCATCAATAAATGTCACATTTGCATAATAATGGCGTCGTGAATTGACAGCATACTCTTCGCCTAAATTTGCAAAAGCCGCATCCTTTGAAACCCGTTCCGGATCTTTGCGTTCAGCATATTTCCCACACCAATCTCCAACGAACGGTACAGGAATATCTACCTTCTCATACATATCCAAATATCGTTTCGGAGGATCGTACGGACTATGAGGACGAGCAAAAGAGACCTTGAGGAACAAAGGTTGATCGCTATCATAATTGCGTATCAATTCACAAGCTGTCTGACCTGTCCAGGCCGTAGGATGCAGCCTCTCTTCAAGTTTATAAGTCCCGGCATTATGATTATTCCAGCCGATTCCTGTTAAATCCGGATTCTTCCCGGGAGCTTGCAACTGAAACCATTCCCGATAGTCACTGATAAAATCACGGGTTTCACTGCGTCCGCTCTCGTCGACCAACGTAGCATGAAAACCATGCAAAACTTTCTGTGGAAACCAGTGCATCTTTCCTATCCCGAAAGTGTAGTAACCCAAGTCACGCAACATCTGAGGCATTTCATATTTATATTTGGAAGCCACCTTCCCATATCCCAGCATCCCATGGTGCCATGGAGACATCCCCGTGAGCAAACCGGCACGTGCAGGCGTACTACTGGGTGCAGAGCTGTAACCACACACAAACAAACTGCCTTCCTGAGCCAGTTTATCTATATTAGGAGAAATAACCGCCTTATTGCCCATGCAATGTAAAGCATCTCCACGATGTTGGTCACTCATAATAAAAATGATATGCGGCTTCCCTCCCTTTGTGGCAGGAGCCTTTGACAGTTTGGAAGAATCATTACCGGTCTCTTTGCTTTCGCCATTAAACGCATAGGTTGACGGAGAGGCTGCCAAACCTGCTCCCACGGCAAGTGAACATTTCAGAAAATCGCGACGTTTCATTGATTATCAGACTTTAGTATTAACGAATAGGCAAAAATAGGTAAAAAGAAAGAGAAAGAAGAGAAATTTAAGATAATAAAAATCCACCGGGAGTTCTTTCCTTTGTTCTTCGAAAAACATAAAGGCCACAGAGAAGGCAACAAGAAGATAAAGAACAGATTATAGAATAGAATTTCATCCGGTACAAAATACTAAAATATCGAAAGAGGACCTACTGAGGACAGTAATTCAAATTAGCGTTCTATTCGGTGACATAAAGGGATACAAAAAAAGCCCTAAAACTGTCTGTTTTAGGGCTTTTTTATAAAATATATCCGATTGTATGTTGTCCTACCAAGATTCGAACTTAGACAAACAGAACCAAAAACTGTTGTGCTACCATTACACCATAGGACAAGCTATTATGCTTTCTGTTAAAAAGCGATGCAAAGATAATGCCATGCAAGCTATTTTCCAAATCTTTTTAGACTTTTTTGTATAATAAGTCTCGTTAGCCGAAGCGAATTGCTACCTTTGTACTTACAGAAATCAATAAAGTAAACAAATAAATTCAGTAAGTATGAGAAAACTTTTTGTATGTATTGCACTGGGTCTCACCACGCTTACCGGCAATGCCGCATCACCGCTATGGATGCGCGATGTACAGATTTCGCCGGACGGAACAGAAATAGCGTTTTGCTACAAAGGAGACATTTATAAGGTATCTGCCGGAGGAGGAACAGCCATCCAGCTCACAACACAGCCTTCGTATGAATGTACCCCCATTTGGTCACCCGACAGTAAACAAATAGCTTTTGCCAGTGATCGTAATGGCAACTTTGATATTTTTGTAATGCCTGCGACAGGAGGTACAGCACAAAGACTGACTACCCATTCTTCATCCGAACTGCCTTCGGCTTTTACACCGGATGGAAAATACATTCTCTTTTCAGCATCCATCCAGGATCCGTCACAAAGTGCTTTGTTCCCGACAACAGCCATGACAGAACTATACAAGGTTCCCGTGAACGGAGGACGTACGGAGCAGGTACTGGGTACTCCGGCCGAAGCCGTTTGTTATGCGCCATCAGGAGAGTTCTTTCTCTATCAGGATCGTAAAGGTTTTGAAGATGAATGGCGGAAACACCACACTTCGTCCATCACCCGCGACATTTGGCTGTACGACACTAAAACAGGAAAACATACCAACCTGACCAATCATGCCGGAGAAGACCGCAATCCCGTACTTTCACCGGACGGAAAAAGCGTATATCTTTTAAGCGAACGGAAAGGGTCATTTAATGTTTATAGTTTTCCATTGGACAACGCACAAGACCTTAAAGCAGTAACATCGTTCAAAACACACCCGGTACGTTTCCTGTCAATGAGTCACGGCGGAACGCTATGCTATGCATACGACGGAGAAATATATACCCAAAAGGATAATGCCACTCCACAGAAAATAAACATAGATATTGTCCGTGATGATCAGGACAAAATAGCAGACCTGACTTTTACAAACGGGGCAACATCAGGGACTGTATCACCGGATGGGAAGCAAATTGCATTTATCGTACGGGGAGAAGTATTTGTAACCTCAACTGATTATGCAACTACAAAGCAAATCACCCATACACCCGCACGCGAAGCCGGGTTAACATTTGCTCCGGACAATCGTACACTGGCTTACGCAAGTGAGCGTAACGGCAACTGGCAACTTTTTCTTGCTAAAATAGCCCGTAAGGAAGAAGCTAATTTCCCCAATGCCACCATCATCGAAGAAGAGGTGCTGTTACCATCCGCAACCGTGGAACGGGCCTATCCGCAGTTCTCACCGGACGGTAAAGAGCTGGCATTTATAGAGGAGCGTAACCGTTTGATGGTAATCAATTTGGATACGAAAAAAGTTCGTCAGATCACCGATGGTTCCACCTGGTTCAGCACAGATGGAAACTTCGACTATCAATGGTCACCTGACGGCAAATGGTTCACCCTCGAATTTATCGGCAACCGACACGATCCTTACTCGGATATAGGATTGGTAAGTGCAAAGGGGGACAGTCCGATTACCAACCTGACCAACAGCGGTTACATGAGCGGATCTCCCCGTTGGGTACTGGACGGCAATGCCATTTTGTTCACAACCGAACGATATGGTATGCGTGCACATGCTTCCTGGGGTTCACAGAATGATGCCATGCTGGTATTTCTCAATCAAGATGCTTTCGACAAGTTCCGCCTGAGCAAAGAAGATTATGAATTGCAAAAAGAACTGGAAAAGGAACAACAGAAAGATAAAGAAAAAGCCTCAATTGACCCGAAAAAAGATAAGAAGAAGGATCCCCAAACAGATACTGAGAAGAAAGATGAGATCAAAAACATCCTAGTAGAACTGAATGGTCTTGAGGATCGCATCATACGCCTCACTCCCAACTCTTCGAACCTGGGCAGTACTATTATCTCAAAAGACGGCGAAACTCTCTACTATCTGTCAGCATTCGAGGGCGGATTTGATCTATGGAAAATGGATCTCCGTAAAAAAGAGACCAAACTGCTTCATAAAATGAATGCCGGATGGGCTTCTATGGATATGGACAAAGATGGAAAATCCCTGTTTGTCCTGGGAGGTAATGCCATGCAAAAGATGGACCTCAGCGGAGAAACCCTGAAGCCGATCAACTATAAGGCAGAGATAAAAATGGATCTGGCTGCTGAACGAGAATATATGTTCGACCATGTATATAAGCAACAACAGAAACGTTTCTACAACGCCAACATGCACGGAGTAAACTGGGATACCATGTCTGCTGCTTATCGTAAATTTTTGCCACACATCAATAATAACTATGACTTTGCCGAATTACTCAGCGAATGGCTGGGAGAACTGAATGTATCACATACCGGCGGGCGTTTCTCTCCATCTATACCGGGAGATGCCACAGCCAGTCTGGGGGTACTTACAGATTGGAATTATAAAGGAAAAGGCGCATCGATCATGGAAGTGATTGAGAAGGGCCCTTTCGATCACGCCCGCTCGAAAGTAAAAGCCGGAACTATCATTGAAAAAATTAACGGACAGGAAATAACCCCTGAAACAGACTATCATACGTTATTGAACGACAAAGCAAACAAAAAGACACTCGTTTCATTATACAATCCGCAAAGCGGTGAACGGTGGGAAGAAGTAGTTATCCCGATCGGCAACGGAATACTCAATAATCTGCTCTACAAACGTTGGGTGAAACAACGCGCGGCCGATGTAGATAAATGGTCTGACGGACGTCTGGGATATGTACATATACAATCGATGGGTGATGACAGTTTCCGTTCTGTCTACTCAGATATTTTAGGAAAATACAATAATCGCGAAGGAATCGTTATCGACACCCGTTTCAATGGCGGCGGCCGCCTTCACGAAGATATTGAAGTATTGTTCAGTGGTAAAAAGTATTTCACCCAAGTCGTCCGCGGACGCGAAGCTTGCGATATGCCCAGCCGCCGATGGAACAAGCCGTCTATCATGCTAACGTGTGAAGCCAATTACTCGAATGCACATGGCACACCATGGGTATACAGCCATCAGAAACTAGGTAAATTGGTAGGTATGCCCGTACCGGGAACCATGACCAGCGTTTCTTGGGAACGTCTGCAAGACCCGTCTCTGGTATTCGGTATTCCTGTCATAGGCTATCGACTTCCGGATGGGAGCTATCTGGAAAACACACAGTTGGAACCGTATATTAAAGTAGCCAACTCACCGGAAACAATCGTCAAAGGGGAAGATACACAATTGAAAACAGCGGTAGAAGAATTGCTGAAAGAACTCCCGGCAGGCAAAGGGAAAAAGCATTAACCTATCCACTCTATAAATAAAAAGGATGGATTCTAAGAATCCATCCTTTTTATTTATAGCGAAACTTCACTTCTTCCGTCGTCCTGACACAAAACGGTGGAGAAAGAAGTTCTTTATTTTGCAATAATCAAATAATAGTTTTTCTTACCACGCTGAACCAACAGATACTTTTCATCAAGCAAGTCGGCAGTAGTAATCACCTGATCAAAAGCAGCCAGCTTCTCTTTATTCAAAGAGACACCGCCACCTTGAACCAATTTACGCATTTCACCTTTTGAAGCAAATACAGCGGCATTGTCGACAAACAAATCAACCGCTTTCACTCCCTCTGCCAACGCATCACGTGAGATCTCAAATTGAGGAACACCTTCGAACACAGCCAACAATGTATCTTCATCCAGCTTTTTCAACGCATCGGAAGTGGCATTACCAAATAAGATATTGGATGCGTCTACTGCAGCATTGTAATCCTCTTCAGAGTGAACCATCACAGTTACTTCCTTTGCCAGACGTTTCTGGAGCACTCGCAAATGCGGAGCTTCATTATGTTCGGCAATCAGTCCGTCAATTTCTGCCTTATCGAGTGAAGTAAATATCTTAATATAGCGCTCAGCATCGGCATCACTCACATTGAGCCAGAACTGATAGAACTTGTAAGGAGAAGTATAACGAGGGTCCAACCAGATATTACCCGATTCGGTCTTACCAAATTTTCCACCGTCAGCTTTGGTGATTAACGGACAAGTCAACGCATAAGCCTCACCACCGTTAGTACGACGAATCAGTTCAGTACCGGTAGTGATATTTCCCCACTGATCAGAGCCTCCCATCTGCAGTTTACATCCTTTGGTTTCGTAGAGATGAAGAAAGTCATAACCTTGCAACAACTGATAGGTAAACTCAGTAAACGACAATCCGTCACGGGCTTCACCGTTCAGACGTTTCTTTACCGATTCCTTAGCCATCATGTAGTTCACAGTAATATGCTTACCTACTTCGCGGGCAAAATCCAGGAAAGTGAACTCCTTCATCCAATCATAGTTGTTCACTAGTTCAGCTCTGTTAGGAGCATCAGATTCGAAGTCCAAAAACTTAGCCAGTTGCTTTTTGATACAAGCCTGATTGTGACGCAGTGTTTCCTCATCCAGCAGATTGCGTTCGGCCGATTTACCCGAAGGATCGCCAATCATACCGGTCGCACCACCAATCAAAGCCAATGGTTTATGACCACAACGCTGGAAGTGACGCAATATCATCACACCACATAAGTGTCCGATATGCAATGAATCGGCTGTCGGGTCAATACCCACATAAGCAGTCACCTGTTCTTTAGCCAATAACTCTTCTGTGCCGGGCATCATGTCATGCACCATTCCACGCCATCTTAGTTCTTCTACAAAATTCATCGAATGATAATAAGTTTTAAAGTTTAATTAGGGCAAAAGTACGACTCTTTATCGTAACAAGCAACTCTTATTACCTAAAAAAGACGTTATTAATGTTTTGACGCACTTGTTGCATAAGTTTGCAAAGAGGTATCTCCAATAGCAAAGCAGCACGTTCATAAAGGCAATGAATATCTATCATACTTTCATCCGTTTCCAAAAATAAATATTCCAAGGGAATGCCCCAAAGCACTTCCTCCTGATATTTCTCACCCAATGAAACATAGATCCCTTCCCGGATGTACTGCAAAGCCAGTTCTTTCTTTCCACGGAACCCATGTATAATCCAAGGATTAGAGGGTTTCATTTTTTTCCTCAGGCAGATAATTTCGTTCGCCGAACGCACTGCATGAATCACCAACGGATATTTCATTTCGTGTGCAAGCATAGCCTGTTTCTCAAATACTTCCTGTTGCAACATATAGTCCGTCCGAACCAATTTGTCAAGACCGGCTTCACCTATTGCCAGAACCTGGGGACACTGTATCGCTGCAAGCAACATCTCCCACTGCCGGTCAAGGTTTTCACGAGTCAGATACCACGGATGAATTCCGACAGAATAATAAGCACCGGCCAACGGATCAAACTCTGCGGGCTGACAATTTTGTATCGCCTGTCCAAGTTCAACAGGCATCCGATGTGTATGTATATCGAGAATATCCATAGACTATTAAGGAACCGGATCGTATCCTGATCCACCCCAGGGATGACAACGGAGAATTCGTCTGACAGCAAGATAAAGTCCCTTAAAAGGGCCATGTTTCTTAATCGCTTCAATAGCGTATTGCGAACAAGTAGGAGTGAAACGACATGAAGGAGGAGTCATGGGCGAAATGCATGCTCTGTAAAAGTAGATAGGAAGCAACAATATATATGACAACAGGCGTTTCATACCAGTTTCTCACTAATACGAACCAGTAGAATCTTCATCTTTTCCTCTATTTCGGCCGAGGACGTTAATTCGTCCGAAAGATAGATAAAGGCAATAGCCAACTGTTGCTGCTTATCAGTAAGAATCTGCAAAAGTTGATGTTTATGCATCCGGTAAGCCTCACGCAACTGGCGTTTCACCCGATTTCTTTTTACTGCACGTTTAAATCGTTTTTTCGAAACGCTCAGTAAAATAGATGCCTGAACATCTTGATTTTCAACAGGCATATACACCACACGCAACGGAAAGATGGAAAACGACTTTGAGCCGCCCGCAAACATCTTCTCAATCAGAATCTTACTATTCAGCCTTTCGGCTTTGCACAGGGTATTTGCCATAATAATAACAAACGGTAAACAATAAACAGTAAACAACGGACAGATAACTTAGCTTGTTCATCGTTCACCATTTATTGTTTACCGTTTCATTTATTTTCCTTTATTGTTTTCCTTAATAAACAAATCGAGGGCAGCCGTCATTGAAGGAGCTTTCACGTTAGGTGCTTCAAGATCAAGACGGAGTCCGGCATCACGAACAGCTTGTGCTGTAGTCGATCCGAATGTTCCGATCTTAATGTCCTTCTGATCAAAATCAGGGAAGTTCTTCTTCAGCGAAGATACTCCGGCAGGACTAAAGAATACCAACATATCATAATCAAACTCCTCTCCCTCCATAAAGTCATTGCTAACAGTGCGATACATTACGCATTCCGTATGCTGGATGTTATTTTTATCCAGCAGATCCCTCACGTCATCGTTGTGTACATCCGACATCGGGACGAGATACTTTTCTGTTTTATGTTTCACAATCGAAGGAATCAGATCCTCGATCTTGCCCGTAGCACCAAAGAAGATCTTACGCTTACGATACTGCACATACTTCTGAATATAAAGAGCAACAGCTTCTGTTACACAGAAATACTTCATCGTCTCAGGGATCGTCACACGCAACTCCGTACAAAGATGGAAGAAATGATCAATCGCATGACGCGATGTAAATATAACAGCCGTATGATCTAAAATAGATACTTTCTGTTGTCTGAATTCTTTCGCAGAGACGCTCTCAACCTTGATAAAGGGGCGGAAATCTATTTTTACACCATACTTTTCAGCAATGTCGTAATAAGGAGATTTCTCTGAAGCAGGCTTTGGCTGCGACACTAATACTTTCTTAATTTTCAACGTCCTAAAAATTTATTATCAAAACATTATTTAGCTGAATCATACCTTGATACACTATCAGACAAGGTACGATTTCAAGGGCACAAAAGTATAAAATTAAAAGGAAAACCCCATAAATATTACAGGAAAAAAGCTTTAACCACTTGTAAAACATCAATATTTTAGTAAAAATTACCAAAACGCAACCAATTGAAACTAAAAAGGTGACATTCAAATCAAAATAGACCAGAAACAAAACAAACGGAAATAAAGCGAATCCAAGGTAATAAATCAGCGTAGAATAAGACTCCAGCCATATATCGGTTTTGCTTTTGTCAAAAAACACCCATCCCAAAAACGAATATAAAATCCATTTAAACAAAAGATAGAGTAAACAAACAGCCACATAAACTCCCAAAAGTATATGCGGCGAAACACGCTCCATCAATGCAGGCCTGATATCATTAAAATAGTTAAAAATACAAACACCTCCAAGAACACAGGTCTGCACGATAAGTAATAGCAAATAGCGCATGTCAGCCGCCGTAGAAGAAGCGAAAATGCTCGTTCTTTCACGATGTAACATAAAATCTTTCACCTGTTGCAACAGAAACTTCTTGCTGCGTGCCAACACATACGCAGAAACAAAAAAGCATCCCAACAGTATCATAGCCAACCCATCGTCTGTTCTTGGAGAATAAGGAATCGGCATACCCTCCGCCCCGGTCACGGTCTCACTTACCGCCTGTAAATCCACCCGGCTACCCAACGTATCCTGGGGAGCACCGGCTGCACTAATTACATGCTGCACAGTATCTGCCTCCTGTGCGCCAAGAGAGTCCTGGACAAAAATCATATAGCGGCAAACTTACGAATAGAACCATCCCACACCGGTATGGAATAAACCAACTCTACAGCCTCCTCCGGAGTATGTGCCACATGCCAGATATCTCCATGCTGTTTCCTCATGAAATTACCTTCTATAGCATTTTCAAGCATCTCCAGCAACGGGTCAAAGAAACCATTAGTGTTTAATATCACGATCGGGTTAAGATACAACCCCAACTGTTTCCAGGTAATAATCTCAAGCAGCTCTTCCAAAGTTCCGCATCCTCCGGGCAGTGCAATCACAGCATCACTCTTTTCAGCCATCAACCTCTTACGCTCGTGCATACTTTCTACCTCGATAAGCTCTGTCAATCCCGTGTGATGCCATCCTTGGTCTACCATAAAATGAGGAATTACTCCGGTCACTTCTCCCCCATTCTGCAATACTGCATCAGCCACCGAACGCATCAATCCTATATTCCCCGCTCCATTTATCAAACGGATATGCCGGTTTGCCAACAGATGCCCTAATTTCATGGCTGCATCAAAATAAGTCTGGTCTATTTTTGTACTTGAAGCGCAATATACGCATACGGAAGTTATTTGGTTCATTTCTTGCATGGGTTTAGTTCAACACGCTGCAAAAGTACCAAATTTCAAGGAGAAAAGAAGAAGGCTGCCTTGTTTTCTCCCCATATCGGGTTAAAAACAAGTGCAGCCTTCTATAATAAATAGCTGTAAAGCTACGCTGATTACAAACCGAAAGCGGCTTTTACTTTGTCCACATAGTCAAGTTTTTCCCATGTAAACAATTCCACTTCCATAGTCCGGTCGCCTTCATAACGAGATTGAAAATGCTTAGTCACCATCTGAGGTTCACGCCCCATATGCCCGTAAGCAGCAGTTTCACTATAAATCGGATAACGCAGTTTCAGGCGGTCTTCAATAGCCTTCGGACGAAGGTCAAACAGTTCATCGATCTTTCTGGCGATCTCTCCATCACTCATCTTCACGTTACTGCGTCCGTATGTATTTACATAAATATTAATAGGACGAGCCACACCGATAGCGTAAGAAACCTGTACCAGCATTTCGTCGGCAACGCCGGCAGCAACAAGATTCTTAGCAATATGACGGGCAGCATAAGCAGCACTACGATCTACTTTGCTTGGATCTTTACCGGAGAAAGCACCGCCACCATGAGCTCCCTTTCCACCATAAGTGTCCACAATGATCTTACGTCCGGTCAGGCCGCTGTCTCCGTGTGGACCGCCGATAACGAAACGTCCGGTCGGATTGATAAAGAATTTTGTATTCTCATCAACCATCTCTGCCGGCAGAATCTCGTCAAATACATATTTTTTAATATCCTTATGGATCTGCTCCTGGGTTACTTCCTCGTCATGCTGGGTGGAAAGAACCACTGCATCCAGACGTGATGGTTTGCCGTTCTCATCGTACTCTACCGTTACCTGTGTCTTGCCGTCCGGGCGCAGGTAGCGCAGGGTTCCGTCTTTGCGGACCTTGGTCAGCTGGCGTGCCAGTTTGTGTGCCAGATAAATCGGATATGGCATATATTCATCCGTTTCGTTGGTCGCATAACCAAACATCATACCCTGATCGCCGGCACCGATTGCCTCCAGCTCCTCGTCAGTCATCTTGTTCTCTTTTGCCTCCAGCGCTTTATCAACTCCCATCGCGATATCCGGGGACTGCTCATCCAGTGCCACGATCACGCCGCAGGTATCACAGTCAAAACCGTATTTCGCACGGTCATAACCGATCTCACGGACAGTATTGCGGACTACCTTCTGGATATCCACATAGCCTTTCGTTGTGATCTCGCCCATAACCATAACCAGACCGGTTGTCGTCGCCGTCTCACAAGCCACACGGCTCATCGGATCCTGCTCTAAGAGCGCGTCCAGAATCGCATCAGAAATCTGATCACACATTTTATCCGGATGTCCTTCGGTTACTGATTCAGATGTAAAAAGTAATCTCTCCATATTTCCTCCTTTGATAAGTTTGTCGTAAGACATAAAAAAAGTCCGCAGCAACACGGACTTGATTATCTCGATCAACTCCTCTTATTGCTCGATAAACCGATCTCCCGGTTCCTCGCTCAGGCTGGCACCTTCCGTTCCCTGCTGAGACCAATTTCCAGTCCCATGTAACGGGGTTGCCGTGACTTCATAGATCCTTTGTATCTCCATCACTCTGAATAAGGGATATATACGAACTTTTTAATTGTTAAAAGTTTCAACAGTACGATAACATACTCCGCGGTGTCTGTCAAGCAATATGTGACACCGTATTCTTTTTTATCAGCCCACTTTGAGTCTGAACTTCTGCGCCTCTTTCTCGGAATCGACTTTCTCGATCACCGCGCCAAGTCCCTGCAGCTTCTTCTCAAAATGCTCATAGCCTCTCTGGATATAACCAATCTCATCGACGGTCGTATATCCTTCCGCTGCCAGCCCCGCAATGACCAGGGCAGCGCCTGCGCGCAGATCTGGTGCCTCCACCTGTGCTCCAGTCAGCTTCTTCACGCCGGTAATGATCGCGGTATTGCCCTCAACCTTGATGCGTCCACCCATGCGGGCAAGTTCGTCCACATATTTAAAACGGTTTTCAAAAATACTCTCTGTAATGATACTTGTCCCCTTACATAAGGCCAGTGTCACGCCGATCTGCGGCTGCATATCTGTCGGGAATCCAGGATACGGAAGGGTCTTCACATGTGTGCTTGTAAGATCTCCCTTTGATACGACACGTACAGCATCGTCGAATTCTTCCACTTCACAGCCGATTTCTACCAGTTTTGCGATCGTAGCTTCCAAATGCTTCGGAATAACATTTAGTACCGTTACATCTCCCCTGGTAGCTGCTGCTGCGAACATGAATGTTCCTGCTTCAATCTGATCCGGGATCACAGAATATTCTGTGCTGTGGAGACGCTGTACACCACGGATCTTGATCACGTCTGTACCTGCTCCTCTGATGTTGGCTCCCATGCTGTTCAGGAAGTTTGCAACGTCTACAACGTGCGGCTCTTTCGCAACATTTTCCAGAATGGTAAGTCCTTCTGCCATAGCTGCTGCCATCATAACATTGATGGTTGCTCCAACACTTACAACGTCAAAATAAATATGTTTTCCAACAAGACGGTCTGCTTCTGCAACAATCTTGCCATGTTCGATATCTACATCTGCACCAAGCGCTCTGAATCCCTTCAGATGCTGGTCGATCGGACGGCTTCCGATGTTGCATCCACCTGGAAGCGGTACCTCTGCATGTTTATACTTACCAAGAAGTGCTCCCAGCAGATAGTAGGAAGCTCTGATCTTCTTGATATATTCATAATCAACACTTACATCTCCAATTGTAGATCCGTTAATCTTCACAGTAGATTTATCAATACGGTCTACCTGTGCTCCAATACCAGCGATCGCTTCAAGCAATACATTGATATCCCTTACATCCGGCAAATTCTCTATCAGAATCGTCTCATCAGTCATTATGGCTGCTGCAAGAATAGCAAGTGCCGCATTCTTGGCACCGGCAATCTCAACTTCACCGACTAAAGGGTTGCCTCCTTTTATAACATACTGTTCCATATCACACCTCTTATTTATTTTCACTCCATGAGCAGAATTAATGGTCACTGTTCACTCTGTTTTTCGTTTTCTGCGAACATGTAACTTCTGTTTCAAATGCATATATGTTTATACTAAACGATCATCCTATTTTAAAGTCAGTTGTATATTATATCATATATTTATCATTTGTAAACAAAAATTATTTACCACTGTCCTTTTCCCGAGCTGTAATAATCACTTTCCCTGCTCTTTGATATGTATTATCTCCAGAATTGCCCGAAGACTTTCATCCAAATCTTTCCCCTCTTCATCAATGGTAATATCTGCATATTTCTCGTACAGAGGTACACGTTCCTCATACAGATCTTTCAGGCTCTGACCGTCCTTTAACAGAACTCCGCGGCCTTTCAGATTTCCCAGTCTTTTGGATAAAGATTCCAGTGATAATTTAAGATATATAACCTTACCTATGGACTTCAGATGTTCCATTGCCTCATCACAGTAAATAACACTTCCGCCGGGTGCAATGACCGTATCTGTCACATGAATGTCTGCATTAACCTGATTTTCAATTTCCTTAAATTTTTCCGGTCCGTCCTGCTCTATGATCTCTGAAAGCTTTCTTTTCTCCTGTTTCTGTATCAGAAGATCCGAATCCAGAAATTCATATCTCAATGCTTTTGCAAGAATAACTCCTATTGTACTTTTCCCTGAACCGGGCATTCCTATTAATGTCACATTATTCATGTTTATGTCCTTTCATTTTATCATACATTGTCTGCGTCTGCAAATTGCGGATTACTGTTTCTTTTTTCCGGATTTTTTCTTCTTTTTTTTAACGCTGTATCCAAATGTTCCCAGTTTTTTACCAATTCCCAGATATTCACCATGAGAATACACCAGAGGTTTCGCATCATTCAGATGAAATTTCTTCTTCTCGTCCATATACTGCGAATCAGCATGAACTGCAAGCACATCCGCCAGAAACATATGGTGGGAACCCAATTCCAGAACCTGCCTTACTTTGCATTCAATACTCACCGGAGATTCTGCGATCATGGGAACTTTCACAAAATCCGCCTTCTTTGGTAAGCTTCATTTCTTTAAATTTATCAACATCCCTGCCGGAACGGACTCCACAGTAATCCGTTGCATATGCCAGTTTCTCTGTTGTCAGATTTATTACAAATTCTCCCGTCTTTCTGAGCATATCATAGGAAAAACGGGATGGTCGCACAGAAATAGACACCATCGGCGGATTCGTGCAGACAGTTCCTGCCCATGCAACTGTAATAATATTGTCATTCCCCTCTCCGTCAGAAACACTTACCATAACTGCCGGAAGTGGATAAAGCATATTTCCTGCTTTCCAGGTTTCTTTTTCCATTTCTTATTATCCTCAGCTATTCTGTCTGCTGCCATCAGTTGTAATCGTTCTGTCCGGCCTGTGCAGCTTCCATAAGTGCCGGAATCAGCTGTTTCTTACGTGAAACAACGCCTTTCAGATCAAATACACCATCCTTTGGCTCCATATGGAAAGCAATACGTGCCATTTCCTCACTTCCCTCACCATAATAGAGAAGCTCTGTAGATTCCTCAATAATATTGGTAAGCATAAAGAATACGCGGGTAACACCATGACGGCCACACTCGCTGACCATAAACGGAACCAGACGCTCTTTGATTTCTGCCAGCTCATCGCTGTCCATGGAACTGATCTGTCCAACACCAAAGTCAATTGTATCGGCATTGAATTTCTTATAATCCATGTAGAAAATCTCGTTTGGAGTCTTACCACTTAAATCACTTCCTGCACGGAACATTGCTTTGGCATGTTCTTCTACATCAATTCCTGCGATCTGTGCTAATTCTCTCGCGATCTGTTCGTCCACTGGTGTACATGTTGGAGAACGGAACATTAATGTATCAGAAAGAATTGCTGAACACATTAATCCTGCCATCTCTTTTGTAATCTCGATTCCCTGTTCACGGTACATCTGAGCAACGATCGTTCCTGTACATCCAACTGGCTGATTTCTGAAGTAAACTGGTGATACAGTTTCCACACTTCCGATTCTGTGGTGGTCGATGATCTCCATGATCTCACATTCTTCTAATCCTTCGACTGCCTGTGATACCTCATTATGGTCAACTAAGATTACCTGTTTCTTGTTGAATTCTAAGATACGACGTCTGGAAATAAATCCTACAAATTCGTTATCTGCATTCAATACAGGGAAGTAACGGAAACGTTTCTTTGTCATCTCTTCTTTGACATCATCTACAAAATCTGTTTCATTGAAAGATACGATCGTATCTGTTGCCATGATATAAGATACTGGCATTGCCTGGCAGATCAAACGGCTTGCTGTAAATGTATCATATGGTGTTGTGATGATTCTGCAGTTCTTTTCCTTTGCAAGTTCTAATACTTTATCAGTAACTTCTGTACCCATGCATACTACAACACACTGTACTCCTGTCTGGATCGCACCAATCTGTGCATCTTCACGGTTTGCAACGATCACTGTATCTTTAGCTGTTACAAATTCTTCCATTGTATCAACACTTGCGGCAGATACTGTTAACTTACCTTCTGTGATATATCCTTCGATATCTCCTGCCTGAAGTGTTCCATCTAATGTTTCTACAACATTTTTATATGGTGTTTTTGCTTTGGCAAGGATTTCATTGTCATAAACATCCATGTCTGCTTTCAACACATCACTGATGGATACCAGACCGATCATTTTCTTTCCATCTAATACTGGAAGAGACACGATCTTCTCTGTCTGCATCATTTCACGTGCAGATTTCAGGGAATCTGTCGCTTTTGCACCTTTAACTAGATTTAAATTTACGTCTTTTAATCTTGGTCTTACAT
>OHGL01000421.1_pt1 | contig 18416 bp, 16 predicted proteins | sample 1567731 | NCBI WGS metagenome assembly OHGL01 (sample SAMEA3879606, study PRJEB24766) | human gut metagenome | biome: human-associated habitat; feature: feces | place: USA | collected 1985/1987 | reverse complement strand
GAGAGGAACTTTACTCCCCAGAAACGTTTGGTCTGGTCCGTGATTTTTACGATACGCGCACCTAATCCTATATTGACTGCATTGAGGAAGTAACGTCGTTGGTGTTTTTCGCCATCGTAAAAGTTGCAGTAACCCACGTCTATTTTCTTTCGGCGGTTATTGATAATCCAGTCTACTGCTTGTTTGTATTCCAGATTCAATTCCCAGTATCTGGCAAAGTCGTTTCCTATTCCGTTGGGAATGATACCGATGGCTATCTCTTCTTTTTTTTCTGCGTTCGAACTCATAATGCCGTTAATGGCATCATTCAATGCACCGTCTCCGCCCACTACTACGATGGTGCGATAACCGTTGTTGGCCAGAATACCGGCGAGTCGTTCTACCGATCCGAAACCCTCGGACTGCACATAGTCGTATGACACTCCCTTAGAGTCCATGTACTCTTTTATTTCTTTCCACCGTTTCTGCACCTTTCGTGTGCCTGCTTTGGGATTGTAGATTACACCCCATTTTCCAGGTTCTACGCTCATGGATATTATATTTATTATTTCGTACTTTTATTTCTAATTTCTCTGTATGGTGACCGATCTTTTTGTTAAACGACCGATCATTCATATATTAACAACAGACTTGCACTGGCTTAACCGGTTATCATAGGCTATTTATTACCTTTCTCTTTATCCATTAACTCGCCCTGCGCTTGAGGGCTCATCTGCCTCCGTTCCCGGACTGATGGGCTTGGGTAGCCGGGCGCATGGACCCACACTTGCGGGACGAACTGATAAATGAAACAAAAACGGTTAAGAGCTTCGCCAAAGTTACTAAAACTCTTTGAGTTTCTGCTTTACAAAGTTAATCTTTTCCTCCGTTGGGAGTGAAGCATCTACCCAATGAATGGTGAAACCTCTTCGTTCCATTCCCCGAAACCAGGTCATTTGCCGTTTGGCAAACTGGTGGATGGCAGTTTCCAGACCGGTAAACATTTCATCGTATGTCATTTTGCCAATGGCGTACAAAGTCAGGTATTTGTATTCCAATCCATAATAAATCAGATCATCCGGCTGAATTCCCTCTGCCAGGAGACGACGTACCTCTTCAACCATCCCGTCGTCCAGTCTTTGTTTAAGGCGGCGGGTGATTTTCTCCCGTCGCAATTCACGGTCGATGTCCACTCCGATAATCAGGCTGTTCAGTTGTGGGAACTCCCGTTCTTCTATTGGTGTCTTTGCATAATACTCTTCTATTTCGATAGCACGGATTGCCCGTTTGACGGTATCCACGTCTGTCGAATTGTGAAGTGTCTTATAACTGCTTAAAATGGCAGTCAGTTCTTCCAATGATTTTTCGGCCAGGCGTACACGCAGCTCTTGGTTTTCGGGAACTGGAATCAGGCGATAGCCTTTTAGTACCGACTCCAGATACAAGCCTGTCCCTCCACATAGAACGGGGAGACATCCTTTTTGTTTAATAGTCTCGTAAGCTGTCAGGAAATCACGTTGATACTCAAATACATTGTATTTATAGCCCGGATCAGCAATATCTATCAGGTGGTAAGGGATTTGTCGGCCGTTAATAGTGTAGTCTTCCAGGTCTTTGCCTGTACCAAGATCCATTCCCCGATAGATTTGGCGTGAATCGGCACTGATGATTTCAGTATTTAACTCTGCGGCCAATGCGGCAGCAAAAGGGGTTTTACCCGAAGCGGTAGGGCCAAGAATGGCAATCAGATCATAGTCCGGCATGGTCATATCTTTATTAATAACGTTACAAAGATATGAAAAAGGAAGTGAAAAGCAGGTGTTAAACTCTTAAATGGTGTTATAAAACATACTTTTTTTCTTGTATTATTTGCAGATAACCAAAGAGTACGTATCTTTGCAATGTGTTTTTCATAGTATTAGATTTAAGGTTAACAAAGGTTGGAGCAAGGCGTTGCTCCTTTTTTTATGCCCTAATCTCTCCTATGCTTTGTGTATCCATATTGACAACATCTTCTTTTTCAGTATAATAACGTTGATGGAAGACACCAATAAGAATAAAAATATACCTATGGCGAAAGTTGGCCAGAGAGATCCGACAGACATTTGTGGAAACAACAGGTTCAGTGTCGTAAGATAAGAGGTGCGTGCCCACGAAACAATGCCGACGGATAGTAACAGTACAACAACATTGAGTCCTAATGTAAGAATCTGATAGGGGAGTGCTACTCTTGAAGGGCTGTAACCTATCAGAAGCAAACTTTCCAGTTTCACGGTGTTCTTTTGTAAAAGCAGAAAAATGCTGAGCATCAGAATGTAGAAAGAGAGTATGCTGATAAATAGTCCCACTGCAAGGACAATACCCACAATCAGACGCAGAAAATAAGTGGTTTTCCCGGCGTCCAGTTTTCCGTCTTCTGTCTCATAACCCTTTTGTTGGAAATACTTTGCAATGGAGGCATCAGCGGGATTGTCTACTTCAATAATCAGCCGTGAAGGGTCCGGCTGGCTATCCGGTGCAAAGTTTTGGTTAGCCCAGTTCATAAAAGATTGTGGAACCAAAATAGTATTCAACCGGTTGGAAAAGCCGACGATGTTTCCTTTATATTGCTCAACCCGTCCGTTGCCCCGCATCAGAATATCCATTTGGATCAGGCTCATCAACCCTTCCGATAGTTTAGGCAGGCTTCGGCTCTGGGCAAATCCGAAGTTATATAAATTCAGATAATTGCGCGGAATGATGATAGGGATGGTGTGCGTGTTTTCATCAAAATGCCATTTATCGAGGCTGACGTCTACAAACTTATCAGGAACGGCCTCAAAGAACATTTCGGTAGAAAGGTGAATTCCTGCTTCCTGCATTCCCAATCCTGCGGAGACTTTAAATTGCGAAGGAGTGAAAGCACCTACGCTCCGGGTGAACGGTTGTTTCTTCAGTTCCTCTATTTCCTCAGACGAAAAAGTGTTACTCTTGCCCGCAAAAGATCCCAGCGTACTGATTTTCTTAGTAGCTGTCATATAATCTTTCTTCATAAAGCTATCCCCTTCGGTAAAGATGGGAACTACATCTTTGTAGAATTGTGCGCTGAGTAGCACAATAACCATTCCGAAAAGGTTGGCAAAGAAGAAACCGGTCAACTGACCGATGCTGATATGCTGACGGAGCAGCTTCCAGACTAAGTTGTTCATAATTTCAATATTCTGTCATACGTTAACTCGATATGCTTGCCGATGGACGTTACGATGATTCCCGCCCCTTGTTTGCTGGCTTCTTCCATTACCAGTTCTCCCATAATACGTGCATTGTTGTCGTCCAAATGACTGATGGGCTCGTCCAGGAAAATGAAGTCGAAAGGTTGACAAAGCGATCGGATGAACGCCACTCGCTGTTGTTGTCCGAAAGAAAGTTTGCCTGCCTTCACGTTCAGTTTGTCCGAGAGTCCCAATGCTTCGAACAGTGATAATACTTCTTTTCGGGTTTTATATCCGGTCAGGTTATTCTTTAGTCGGATGTTTTCGATGGCGGTCAACTCCGTAAAAATGCGTAAATCCTGAAAAAGCATACTCAGTGAATGCTTCCGGATTTCCACCCATTGCTTCACCGGGTATGCTTTGATATTGGTTTCGTCGAAGTTGATGATTCCCTGATAGTCGTTTCGGTAGCCGTAGATGTAGCTGCACAACGATGATTTACCGGTACCGGAGGCAGCCTCGATCAGGTAAGATTTTCCTTTATGGAAAACAAGATTCCGATGCCATACATCCGAAGTTATCGAATTACGGTCAGCAAACACTTGGGGAAGTGTTTGCTGTAGGTGAATGCTGTCCATACACGTTGAAGATTACATGCCGGCGAACTGCTTGGCAAAGTCTACTATCTGTTTTAAAGCGTTGTCGTCTTTGTTTTTCAGAAGAATGGCTGTTTCGGTCTTACCTTCGCTGTCACTGAATGCCTCGATATACGAAATTTTTGAAGCGAGTTTATAATAAGTTTGATATTCTTCGCCGCCGAATCCGGCCATCATTTTCACAACAGGGAGATCGAGAATAGCATCCATATTGATAACAAAGAATACATTTTTGCCTTTCATATCCGATACATATCCGGCATCTTTGATTGATTTCTCTACCGGTTTGCTGATACTCTTGTACAGAAGTTCATCATTAGTGGCATACATCTGCTTGTTGCGGATGCCAAAGAATACGTTGGTTGCTCTTGACTTATAAACATATTCGTTTTCGCCCAATTGGATAATATCTTCGTTTTTACCTAATTTTAATTGTTTCTTATTGTCGTACAATGCTTTCAGGGCATTTCCGTTCTTTGCATCTGCATAAGCAGCAAAAGTAGGAACACTGTTCAAGGTTACATTAATCAGGCCGATGGAAATATCTCCATCGAAAGAGGCGAATAAACTTTTTACTTCATCGGCTTTCGCAAGAGACACGTTTCTACGGAATTCTTCATTATTGAACAGCAAATCGTAGAATGCTGCTCCATTGACTCCTATATTTAAGAATGCGAGAGTCGATTCGGGGAAGTTCTGGAGGAAAGTTGTATTTAACTTTTTAACAGCTTGAGCCTGTTTCTTCAGTAACGCATCCGTCTCTGCATTATCCGAGTAGGTTTCGATCTGCAGAGCGATTTTTCCTTTCTCAAAGTTGAGGTTACCCACAGCTTTTACTTCGCTCAAGTCGATTTGTGAAGAGAGTCCCAGACTGATTTGTTGAGTATACATTTGGGGAACCGCATCCATTGAAGCAAAAAAGTTGATGTCTCCTTTCTGATCCTGCATCTTCCGGAAACTGCCGTTTGAGGCGATACTGTTCTCTTCGGTCTGTTTGAGCAGTGTGGAGATGGTTTGTTTGGCAACATCCATTTGAGAAGTTCCGTAGGTTTCTGTCAAAACTGCTGCATTTTCATTAAAGACCAATAGATTGTTCTTCTGCAAGGATGTGAAACTGTACCCCTCTTCTTCTGCTATAGGCTGGCAGATTCCTTCTTTGGCCATTAAGTCGAGCGAAGCACGCAAGTCCTCGATATTACTGACTTTGGCAACTATAGTGGGACTAATGAAAGTCTTGGAAGTAAATACGAATACAGGAGCTTTGACATCAATCCCCGATTGAGAAGGATTTTTCATTATTTTTTCCAGTTGCTGGAAAGCAGCTGCATTCATTCCGCTTTTCAGGGCTTCCATCATTTTTTGTTTCATCCCTTCATTCTGTTTATCATTCAAGCCGGCTTTGTCAGCAAGAGAATTCAGATTAATGGAAGCAACAGCCGAAGCATCGGCCGGAATCACATGGATATATTCCGCTTTCTTGGAGCAGGCTGCCATGAAAACGATCAGTACTGCCAGTACCGAAAGTCGGGAAATCATTCGTTTTACCATAATTACTATCTTTTTTATTTCTGTAAATTACATATTCATTGTGTGGCAAGCCACCAATGCTGCTGTTTCTGTGCGCAGTCGCGATTTGCCTAAACTAATAGGGACAAATCCTTTCTCGATTGCTTTCTTGACTTCCTCTTCGCTGAAGTCACCTTCCGGTCCGATCAACACCAGGGCATCTTCTCCTTTTGTCAAGACATCTTTCAGTAAAGGTTTCTCTCCTTCGTAACAGTGGGCAATGAACTTTTGCCCTTTAAAGTCTTTTTCGATAAATGTGCAAAAATCAGTCATCTCGTTCAGACGCGGTAAACGTGCTTTTAACGATTGCTTGATGGCAGACACCAATATCTTTTCAATGCGTTCGGTTTTAATTACTTTCCGTTCGGAGAAGCGGCAGTTCAAGAATGTTAATTCGTCGAACCCTATTTCAGTTGCTTTTTCAGCAAACCATTCATTACGATCCATATTTTTTGTGGGTGCCATAGCAATGTGCAGATGTCCGTCCCACAAAGGCTCTTGGTAAATTGTTTCTTTAATATTCACCAGGCAACGTTTATGGGTTGCCACGCTGATCTCTGCCCGATAGAAGTTTCCCTTTCCGTCGGAGCACACGTACACAGTGCTGTGCTTCCTCTTCAGGAAGTTCTGTGCTGGTTTGTATATCAGGGGTATAAAATACGTGCATATCTTTTATTTATGTCGGTTTATTTCGTCACGAAGTCGGGCTGCCAGTTCGTAATTCTCTTCTTGAATGGCTTTATTCAATGCTTCTTCAAGAGAAATAATGCTGACCGGCTCCGTGCGTGAGTTTTCATCCTCTTCCGGAGTATCGGGACGTTCGTCCCCGTCTGTCAACCGTATACACTCGCGTTCAAGAATAGATTCGTATATAAAGATAGGACAATCTGCCCTGACGGCCAGTGCCACTGCATCCGAGGTACGGGCATCTATCCGAATAATTTCTTCGTCTTTTTTAAAGTAGATATACGAATAGAAAACGCCTTCTTTGGCTTTGTATATTAGTACCCGGAGCAGAGTTGCTCCCAAAACATTCAGACACGAATAGAATAAATCGTGTGTCAGCGGGCGTGGGGCCTTTATTCCTTTCAGGCAAATGGCTGTAGCTTGTGCCTCGGCAGGTCCTATTATAATAGGTAGCTGCCGTTCGCCATCTACTTCTCCCAATACCATTGCATAGGCACCTACCTGCGCCTGGCTGTTAGAAATGTTCAATACCTGTAATTCTACTTTCTTATCCATTGTTAATTGTTCACTTTCTTAAGTTCTCCCGGTTGATGTTTGTATCTGAAAACAATTGCAAACAAAATACCGATAGCCAGTGCATATGCTGCAAATATGAACCAGATAGCCGGCCAGTTGCGACTTGCCAACATTCCGTTTTCATATACAGAGAATGCATCCACTACGGCTCCACTGGCATATCCTCCGATGACAGCGCCCAATCCGTTTGTCATAATGAAGAACAAACCTTGTGCACTGGCCCTTGTCTCAGGTTTGGTTTCCAATTCAACAAATAAAGAACCGGAAATGTTGAAGAAATCAAATGCCATACCGTATACTATCATTGATAAAATCAGCATCCAGATGCCTGATCCCGGATCACCAAAGCCAAACAGTCCGAATCGGAATACCCAGGCAAACATACTGATGAGCATGACACGTTTGATTCCGAAGTGCTTCAGGAAGAAAGGAATGGCCAGGATAAACAGTGTCTCGGACATTTGTGAGATGGACAGCAGGATTACCGAGTGCTTGACACCGAAAGAGTCGGCAAATTCGGGTATTTTGGCGAAACTCCCCAAAAATGCATCACCATATGTATTTGTGATTTGCAAGGCTGCACCCAGTAACATCGAGAAAAAGAAAAAGATAGCCATCTTTTTTCTTTTGAATAGGCTGAGGGCATCTAGACCGAAAGAAGACAATAGGGTTTTGCTCTGATTTTTTGCAGGGGGGCAGGGGGGCAGAGTGAAAGAATACAGTCCGAGAAGTAATGCTGAGCTTGCTCCGACATAAAGTTGAGCACTGGAGTTTTTGAATCCGGTAAGGTCCACTGCCCACATAGCACAAATGAAACCGATGGTTCCCCATACACGGATAGGCGGGAAGTCTTTTACTAAATCGCATTTATATTGTTCGAGTGCATTGTACGAAACAGTATTGGCGAGCGAAAGAGTAGGCATGTAAACCATTAGATTGAGTAACATGGCCCAATACATTTGACTATAGTCGGTGGCGGTAGAAGCGTAGAACAAGCAGCCGGCTCCCAGCAAGTGGCAAATACCATAAAGGCGTTCGGCATTGAACCATTTGTCGGCTATAATGCCTGTTATTCCCGGCATGATAATGGATGCGATTCCCATTGTTGCGAAAATGGCTCCGATTTGCCCACCTTCAAAATGGAGGCCTCTTTCCATATAGCCACCTAGTGAAATTAACCACGACCCCCATACAAAGAATTGCAGGAAGTTCATAATAATCAAACGATTTTTTATATTCATAACTTTTATTGATGTGTTTCCCGTCGTGCCTGTCTATGGCAGATCAGGTGCAAATATAATATTTTTAGTTGACAGAGTGGAAAAAGCATGGAATAAAAGGAAATGAGAAAAGGAAAATGGCAAAAGAAAATTGGAAAAAACAGAGAATGAAAGGTCTATAAAAAAGAAAGCGGTCTATTCCAAATGACTTACTTCTATTGTATAAATGACTAAATGTCAGAAATAAACCTGCAAAAGTACGATTAATAATTTGTTTTTATAATGTGGGTATATATAATCCGTTGCTACCTTATTTAATCTAAGAGCTGGTTTAAATTTTCCTCCATAATAATCTTAGAGCCTGTTATTTCGATAACGAAGGTGTGGCAACCGAACTTTGTCCGGTATTTGAGGGGCGATTTCAGCGGACTCTAAAACCTTTTGTACGCTTCTCATACGGAAAATGAATTTCGATCTTCCATTTTCCACTCTTCGTTTTAGTATAGAAAGTAAACGTAACGGTTTGACATATAGCGTGATGTATCTGTTATCTTATTTGTTTATGCCTATAAAAGCATTTTGTTTTCCTTCGTATCTTTAGCGAAGATGGTCTGAATCTTATCCGGGTATGCGGGCCGGAGTAAAGATCGCATGAAGGATCGTAATAGTCTTGTTTATAATGGCTTATGATAAGAGGGGAAATCCATTTGTTTTCTTCTTTATTTGCGTAGGGAAAAAAAGGTCTTTAGGGAATTTCTCTAATAGCAAGTCAAAATCCAACAAGGTCGCCCATTTGCGATAGTAGTAGTAAACCAACTGCCACTTAGGGAGGTCAAGAGGAAGCATATGCCATTGGCAGCCGGTCTTCACTAAATAAAAAATGGCATTCTAAATCATTTGTAAATCTTATTTTCGCTTTCTTTCTTTCTTTCTTTCTTGCAGGTTCAATACTTTTGTTATATATTGCCACTCTCTTTCCTTAAAATCAGTCTGATATATCTTTTTTAAAGTTTGGTTACTCCAAAGAAAGAAACTATTCGGCTGATACGGAAAGTTTAGATTAAAAAGATTTCAGCCATTTTTTTACAGGCTCTAAACAGGTTCTTCTTTATCAAATAAACAATAACTGAAATGAAACAAACAAAAACGATTTTAGCGGTCATTCTGTTGGTGGTATTAGCGGGGTGTGGAGAAAATAAACAGTCAAACAATGATTTAATCATTGTTGACGTTTCGAAAAGTTATCCTAAAAAAGAATTGATTCTTCAGGACTTTATGGATGTAGAATATGTTGCGTTGGAGACCACTGACGAGTTTCTTACACAAGGTCTGGTGCAGGATGTGGGAAAAGAATACATATTGGCGACAAATAGGAATAATGATGGGGATATTTTTATTTTTGACAGAAAAACCGGTAAGGGAGTGAGGAAGATAAATCGTCGGGGGCAAGGAGCAGAAGAATATGCGAGGATTAATGAGATTATTCTTGATGAAAACAATGGTGAAATATTCGTAAAGTCACCGGGAAATAAAATCTTAGTGTATGATCTTTATGGAAAGTTCAAACGGTGTTTGAGTCTTGATCGGGAAGTTTCATCTATTTTCGATTATGACAAAGATAATTTGATTTGCTATGATATGTCAGATTATCACAGTAAAGGAGAGGATAGAACCAAATCATACCATATTATCCTATCAAAACAGGATGGAAGTATCACCCGTGATATTTTTATTCCTTTCAAAACGATTGATACACCAATTGTGAATGATGGAGATAGGTTTATAGCAAATTATTCTTATCAGATACGCCTGAGTAACGGGAAATGTACACTTATGGATACATCGGCTGATACATTGTATAACTATGCGTCGGATGGTACATTAAGTCCTTTTGTTGTAAGAACTCCTTCTGCACATACCATGGAACCGGAAGTTTTTCTTTATATGGGTATCCATACCGACCGTTATTACTTTATGGAAGCCGTTAAAAATGTATTTAACTTTGAAAAGGGCAACGGATTCTATGCTGATGAACTGGTGTATGACAAAGAAGAAAAGGCTGTATTTCAAGTTACCATATACAATGATGACTATGTGGACAAAAGAACAGTGGCTATGACAGCGAAACCAATTAATCGTGAAATTGAAGACGTCACAAGTCTAAATGCAGCCCGACTTGTTGAAATTTATAAGAAAGACCAACTGAAAGATGGTAAATTGAAAGAAATCGCCTCTAGGTTGAATGAAGAAGATAATCCGGTGATTATGTTAGTAAAACAAAAGAAATAAAAGGTAGAGGTTACTGCTTATTTAATTAAAGAAGCAGGTCATCTACCACCTGCTGCAGGACGGTTCTTTTACATTATTAGAAGGATTGTTAACCAAATGGAGTCAATGAATAAATTGGAGGGGGTAAAGGGCTGAATATCTATCTTTATTTCTAAGTTTATTCATTGATCCCGCAGTAATCTATTCTCTCTTCATATATACAAATAAAAAAAAGGCTATCCTCCCGGACAGCCAATCTTTATTAACCTTAAATCTAATACCATGAAAAACACAGTGCAAAGATAAAGGGATTTATGTTATATAACATAATGATTTGATGAAAATCTTCTGTTTATTAACTCTAATTAACTTTGAGGATGGTGCTTTTATGCTTATGGAATGATTATTCTACATAGAGCACCAATCCTTTGAGATATTCCCCTTCCGGGTGATAGATGTTCACCGGATGGTCTGCGGGCTGGGTCAACTGATGTAGTATACGCACACTTCTGCCCGACATGGCGGCAGCAGTAAATACAGCAGTACGGAAATTATCTTTGGTCACTACTTGCGAACATGAGAAGGTGAATAAGATACCACCCGGTTTGATTTTCTCAAATGCTTTGGCATTGAGCTTGCGGTAGCCCTGAAGGGCATTGCGCAGCGCATCCTTATGTTTGGCAAATGCCGGAGGATCAAGAATGATCAAGTCGTACTGGTCACCCATACGGTCGAGATATTTGAAAGCATCTTCAGCAAAGGCTGCATGACGGGTATCTCCCGGGAAGTTTAATTCTACATTTTTATTAGTCAGATCGATGGCTTTTGCAGAACTGTCTACCGAGTGCACCTGTTTGGCACCTCCACGCATGGCGTAAAAGGAAAAGCCTCCGGTATAACAGAACATATTTAATACCGACCGCCCCTTGGCATAACGCTCCAGTAGAGCACGATTCTCACGCTGGTCTACAAAAAATCCTGTTTTTTGTCCCTTCAGCCAGTCTACATGGAATTTCAGCCCATATTCCTGAGCGATGTTGTCGCTGCTTCCTCCTTTAAGGAAACCGTTCTCCGGGAAAAGGTCCGCTTTAAATGGGAGGGTCGTTTCTGATTTATAATAGATATTTTCAATCTGATCACCCATAACTTCGGACAAAGCTTCGGCAATGGCCATACGGTCTACATGCATTCCTGCAGAATGTGCCTGCATCACAGCAGTCCGGGCATAAACATCGATAACGAGTCCGGGCAGATTATCGCCTTCTCCATGTACCAGGCGATAGGTATTGTTAGTCGGATTGGTAGCGATGCCAATACTGCGTCGCATGTCGTAGGCCACTTCCAATTTGTGTTTCCAGAAATCGTGGTTAATCTCTTCTTGTTTGAACGAAAGTACACGTACAGCAATACTTCCGATCTGGAAATGCCCTTTGGCAATAAATTCTTTTTTTGAGGTGTACACTTCCACTACTTCACCTTCCTCGGGTTCGCCGTCGAAGTGGGCGATGGCACCAGAAAAAATCCAGGGGTGGAACCGTTTCAATGAGTCTTCTTTGCCGGGTTTAAGATATACTTTATGCATAAATTTATTATGTTGTTTTTACTTTTATTGTTGATCTGAACCTACTTTTACTTTCTCTGTGGCTTCCTCTTCCGGAGCCAATTCGTAGTTTCCTGTTCGTTTCAGTTCCTCCAATAAGTGATATATGTTGAGGCAGGCCCAAGCATCTGTAGCTGCGTATTGCTTTTGAGCGTCCGTCAGTACATCTGCTTCCCAATTAGAAAGACGCTGTGATTTTGAGATTTTCTCACTAAACAAGATACCGTATATCTTTTGCAGGCTCTTATCCTGAATGCCGAAAGGACGAACGTATTCTTGTAACTCAATGCATGCCTGTTGATTGAAAGGGGCCCGTTTGTGTAACATCATGAAGTCGTCTTTTAGTGAAAGGCCCACTTTGATTACTTTCGGATCTTCAAGTAGTTCTATGATAGGTTGGGTTAGGCCGGTCATGTTCAGGCGAAACAGAAAGCAACACTCGTCAGATGAAATCTGAAGTAATGCTACTTTATGAGAATGTCCCTTGGTGAATGAGGGACGTGTCTCGCTGTCGATTCCCAAGATGGCTTGGGATTGCAGATAAGCCACCGCTTTTTGCGCCTCACTTTCAGTCTGTATTACATGAATCCGTCCGGGAAATGCTGCTTTGGGCATCTCCTTCACCTCTTCTTTGCTTATGGTTCTTTTTAAAATCATATTCTTTTATTCATCATCATGGCAATGGCAGCCATGATCGTGACAATGGCAGTCGTCATCTTCACAGTGACAGTCTTCATTGTTTTCGGGTTCGTACTCTTCTTCCTCTTCGTCTTCTCCCCGGGCTTTCGGACTATATTTTACGTCATGCAGGGCACGCATGGTGTTTACCAGTTTTTGTCCCCACAAGAGTCCGAAGTTTTCTTGGCAGATGGCGAGGGAATCGTTCATCGTCTCGTTCAATCCCAGCTGGAATACGAAGATAAAGTCTTTGATATCCTGATAGATATCGGCCAAATCTTCCGAAATATTCTTTTTGATCGGTTCGTCACTGTAAGCCATGTCGGGTAGAAATACTTCCAGATAATCGTCTTTTTCTGCCAATATGGATGCCAGGTTGATGCGTAACACTTCGTAAATTTCTTCCGTTACATACGTTTCAGGTGATTCATCACCTATCATTTCGCATTTCGGAAGCATGGATGCTTTTAGATAAAGCAAAGGAAGTATTTTAAGGGTGGTATCAACAAACGTACTGCGTTTCATACTTTCGGCACGTTCCAAAAAAGCGCAGAACTCGGCGGCTACTGTAACGAATTCTATCACATTCTTATCAAATATTACTTGACTCTCTTTTTTCATATCTGCTTGAATTGAAACGCAAAGGTAAGAAAAAGTTGTGGGTAGTCCAATGAAATTCTTTTTTTTACTACTTTTGCATCATTAATCATATAGCTTAAGATCCATCATCCACATGGCAAAAAAGAAATCAGATAAGGAAGCAGAACAGAAGCCGGCTTCCACAAAAAAATATGTGGCTTTCTTCAGGAACGAAACAATTCACTTTGTAATCGGGTTGGTACTGGTCATTTTATTTGTTACTGGCCTTTACCTCTTTCTTTTTCACTGGAGCAGCTGACCAAAGTATTATTGATAGCGGAAATGCCCAGGACCTTGCTGCTGTGAACAATCACGTAAAGAACTATGCAGGTTCCCGGGGAGCTCAGTTGGCAAGCTACCTGATCAATGATTGTTTTGGCATTTCCTCTTTCTTTATTTTAATCTATTTGGCTGTTGCCGGACTCAAATTAATGCGTGTGCGTGTGGTACGCCTTTGGAAATGGTTTATCGGATGTTCATTGCTGCTCATTTGGTTTTCTGTTTTCCTTGGTTTCGTTTTTATGGACCATTATCAGGACTCCTTCATCTATCTGGGTGGATTGCATGGTTATAACATCAGTAACTGGCTGATTTCTCAAGTTGGCATTCCGGGTGTATGGCTGATTCTTCTGGCAACAGGTATTTGTTTCCTTATATATATGAGTGCCCGCACCATCATTTGGCTGCGTAAGCTTTTTAGTCTTAGTTTCTTGAAGCGTAAACAAAAAGAAGAACTTGCTGAAGTTACTCAGGCCCCTCAACCACATGAATATGATAACCCAAAACCTCAGGAAGTGGAATTTGATGTAAATCGTACTTTCCGTCAGGAAGTACCGGTGAAAAAGGTGGAAACTACTGTTGTGCCTGAAACACCTGTCGAATCTTCAACCGAAATGCCTGTGACTCCGGAAGACAGGGATGTGACATCCGATGGTGATGTGACTATGACTTTTGAACAGACAGCTCCTGATCCCGTACCTCCTTTTCGGGCAGCGTCGGCAGATAAAGAGCCTGAGTTCGAGATAGAGCCTGCTGCCGATGATGAAAATTATCAGGGTGCGGAGACCGAACCTTACAACCCTAAATTGGATTTAGAGAACTATCATTTTCCTACTATCGATTTGATGAAACACTATGAAAATAGTGAGCCTACCATCAATATGGAGGAACAGAATGCGAATAAAGACCGTATTATCAATACATTGCGTAGTTTTGGCATTGAAATAAGTACGATTAAAGCTACGGTAGGACCTACGGTAACTCTTTATGAGATCACTCCGGAACAAGGAGTACGTATTTCAAAGATTCGTGGCTTGGAAGACGATATCGCTTTGAGCCTTTCTGCGTTGGGCATTCGTATCATTGCTCCCATACCTGGAAAAGGTACGATCGGTATCGAGGTGCCTAACTCAAATCCGAAGATCGTTTCAGGACAGTCTATTATAGGTAGTAAGAAGTTTCAGGAGTCAACCTATGATTTGCCTATTGCACTTGGTAAAACCATTACGAATGAGGTATTCATGGTTGATCTTTGCAAAATGCCGCACGTATTGGTGGCAGGTGCTACCGGACAAGGTAAATCTGTCGGCTTGAACGCTATCATCACTTCACTGCTTTATAAGAAGCATCCTGCCGAATTGAAGTTTGTTCTGGTGGATCCTAAGAAAGTGGAATTCAGCATTTATTCTGTCATTGAGCATCATTTTCTTGCAAAACTTCCCGATGGTGAAGATGCTATCATCACTGACGTAACTAAAGTGGTGCAGACCCTCAATTCTGTTTGTGTAGAGATGGACAGCCGCTATGATTTGCTGAAAATGGCTCATGTGCGCAACATTAAAGAGTACAACGAGAAGTTCATCAATCGCCGCCTGAATCCGGAAAAGGGGCATAAATTTATGCCTTATATCGTAGTGGTTATTGATGAGTTTGGTGATTTGATTATGACAGCCGGTAAGGAGATAGAACTACCGATCGCCCGTATTGCGCAGTTGGCACGTGCCGTAGGTATTCATATGATTATCGCAACCCAACGTCCGACTACCAATATCATTACAGGTACTATTAAGGCCAACTTCCCGGCACGTATCGCATTTCGCGTGTCAGCGATGATGGACTCACGTACCATCCTCGACCGTCCGGGAGCCAATCAGTTGATCGGTCGCGGTGATATGCTCTTCCTTCAGGGAGCCGATCCGGTACGTGTACAGTGTGCATTTATCGATACGCCCGAAGTGGAAGAAATCACCAAGTATATTTCACGTCAGCAGGGATATCCTACCGCCTTCTTCCTGCCCGAATATGTGAGTGAAGATAGCGGTAGTGATTTGGGTGAAGTCGATATGGGACGGCTCGATCCGTTGTTTGAGGAAGCTGCCCGGTTGATTGTGATTCACCAGCAGGGATCTACTTCGCTGATACAGCGCAAATTCTCCATCGGCTACAATCGTGCCGGGCGTTTGATGGATCAGCTGGAAAAGGCCGGTATTGTAGGTCCCTCACAGGGAAGCAAGGCACGCGATGTGCTGTGTGTGGACGAAAATGACCTTGAAATGCGTTTGAACAATATTCAATAATCAAACGTTAAATGAGTGTATACAATGAAGCAGATTATAATTAGCATTTGGATAGCTTTACTGACTTTGCCTGTGTTTGCTCAACAACAAATGCAGGCAAAAGTTGTGCTTGATAAGACGGCGGCCACATTTGAAAAGGCAGGCGGTATCCGTGCGGAATTCAACGTGACAGTGTTTAACAAAAGCAGGATGGCCGGACAGTCTGCCGGAGTCATCGAACTCAAAGGGGAAAAGTTTGTACTGAAAACAGACGATGGTATTACTTGGTTTGATGGTAAGACCCAGTGGAGCTATCTGAGAAGCAGTGATGAAGTTAATATCAGTAACCCTACCGGGACCGAATTGCAGGGCCTTAATCCGTATGCGCTTTTACAGATATACCGTCATGGCTTCGACTATAAGATCGGATCATTGAAGAACTTTGGTGGCAAACCGGTCTATGAGGTAGTATTGACTGCTACTGATAAGAAGAGAGATTTATCGCGAATTGTGCTTTATGTGAGTAAAGACACTTATCAACCCTTGTTCATTATGATGGAACAACGTGATAAGAGTCGTAGCGAGATCACTGTGACCGGTTATCAGACAGGTTTGAAATATGCCGATGGTATGTTTGTGTTTGATAAGAAACAATATCCTCATGCCGAAGTGATTGATCTTCGGTAGGAGAGGGAAATGATTTCAAGCGTTAAATAGTAAATCGTAAAATATAAATAGGAGTATGGAAACAGAAAGAATTAAATGCCTTATTATAGGTTCAGGACCAGCCGGCTATACAGCCGCTATCTATGCTGGACGTGCAAATTTGTCACCGGTGCTTTACGAAGGAATACAGCCGGGTGGACAGTTGACTACCACTACCGATGTAGAAAACTTCCCGGGCTATCCGCAAGGAATCAGCGGACCGCAATTGATGGAAGATCTTCGTACACAGGCCGAACGTTTTGGTGCTGACATCCGCTTTGGGATTGCTACCGCTTCTGATCTTGGTCAGGCTCCTTACAAAATTACAATCGATGGTGAAAAAGTAATCGAAGCCGATTCATTGATTATCGCCACCGGAGCTACAGCCAAATATTTAGGACTGGACGATGAAAAGAAGTATGCCGGTATGGGGGTAAGCGCTTGTGCTACTTGCGACGGTTTTTTCTATCGTAAGAAAGTGGTTGCTGTGGTAGGTGGTGGTGACACTGCTTGTGAAGAAGCGATCTATTTGGCCGGACTCGCTTCCAAGGTTTATCTGGTTGTGCGCAAGCCTTATCTTCGTGCTTCGAAAATTATGCAGGAGCGTGTGAGGAAACATGATAAGATTGAAGTACTTTTTGAGCATAATGTAGTTGGTCTTTTCGGTGAGAACGGTGTAGAAGGTATGAATCTTGTGAAACGTTGGGAGGAGCCCGATGAAGAACGCTATTCATTACCTATCGACGGTTTCTTCCTTGCTATCGGGCATAAACCGAATTCGGACATCTTTAAACCCTATCTGGATACTGATGAAGTGGGATATATTACCACCGACGGTGACAGTCCTCGTACCAAGGTACCCGGAGTATTTGCTGCAGGTGACGTAGCTGATCCGCATTATCGTCAGGCTATTACAGCAGCCGGAAGCGGATGTAAAGCTGCTATTGAAGCTGAACGCTATCTGTCTGAAAAGGGATTGATCTAAGATTTGTAAAAAACTACAAAGATATTCCGGACGCAGTTGTCTCTTTGGACAGTAATTGTGTCCGGAAATAAAGCGGAGGACGCAGAGTTTATATTTTCAGAAATGGAATAATACTCTGTGTCCTCCGCGTTTTTGTGGAGTATGATGTGGTCGTTAATATACTTCTATTTCGTCCAAATAGATGTTAGCCTGAACCACATCTTTTTCATTCGGGTCTTTCACGAAATCAATGCCGTTTCGTAAAGTACCACCATTTTGAAGAGTGATTTTGATATACTTGACTTCTTTGGGGGCAAAGCCTAATGTGTCAGTGAATGCCTTTCTGCCTCTTTCAGGATAGTTCCGTTTGAAGGAAGCTTCTGCCATTTTATCATACTTCCGTCCGTCGGAAGAGGTCTCAACAGTAGCTACACTGGGAGGGAGAATGACTGATGCGGGGTTGTATAACGAACCGAAGACCACTTTGCTGACAGTAGTAGGCTGTTCGAATTCAACGATAAATACCAGTTTATTGCAGGCGTCGTTCATCCGGAATCCGCTCCACGGAGTCATCGAAGCGATGTTGCCACGTTTACCGTTGGTCAGTCCGAAAGTGCTTATATCAGTACCGAGAACATCATTTTCACCCAAAATGTCGCCTTTGGCCGCTCCGATGGGCGGAGTCACTGTGAAACTTTTACCACTGATCAGATTGCCATACAACTTCTTTCCACTGACCTTGCCCAACATCTTTCCGTCTTTGAAAGCAGCGGCTTTCACGTCCATTTCGCCGGATAAGGCGAAAGGCTGATTGTAAATGGCAGATTCTACTGTTGGAACGCTTCCATTTGTTGTATAGTGAATTTCGGCATTGGGGTAGAAACTTTCCAGTACTACTTTCAACGTATTAGTTTCGTCTACATGTGTATTGATATTCACATCGAAGAAATTGCGGCAAGCTTTGACATTTTTCACATCCATACGACGGAAGTCTTCTACCATGCGTTGGCAAAAGTTATTCCAGTTTTTGTTTGCATTCAATGTCCAGCCCGTTTCGGCGATGGCTACTGCACGTGGGAAAGCCTGATAGTCGCGGTTGTCATTGCCGGGCATGTATTCCGTCCAGATGTTA
>OHGL01000407.1_pt1 | contig 19004 bp, 18 predicted proteins | sample 1567731 | NCBI WGS metagenome assembly OHGL01 (sample SAMEA3879606, study PRJEB24766) | human gut metagenome | biome: human-associated habitat; feature: feces | place: USA | collected 1985/1987 | reverse complement strand
ATAGTCATTACCCCACTTAAAACACGAACACTGTAAAAGCAGGATAATGCTGATTATAAGTCATATATAACATCAAAGTAGTATTTTGCAACACCAAAACATTTCCTCCTCCCCTCCCCCTTATACAGATATAAGATTACAACTCCAGTAATGATGATATAAGTTTACAACATGAGTGACAATAAAAAACCACCCTAATTATTAATATTTAATAATTAGGATGGTAATTATATAACTCAACTATATGTTTTAACTAACTACAATTTAACTTTTGCTATCAATTTACGAATCTTACCTTGTCCTATAAGAGGAGCATGAGGATCCTCCGGATATACTATCATGAATTGCCCAGGAAGCAAATCAACAAAGGTGGTAGGTGCATCAGAGTAAAGAGCACAATCACCGTTCGCCTCATAAGGTTTCACTTCATCTTTCAGATCTTCGATAGCCTTCCAACCAATAGTCTCAGTACCTTCCAACAAAATATGTACATCAATATAATCGCGATGTAGTTCCAAAACTTGCTTGTCACGTGCAACACACTCAGGATTCACGTTATTGATAAATAAATTATCACCATCTATCTCAATTCGTCCTAATTCGGCATGAAATAAATCATGTGTTTTTACGTAATCAAACAGAGTTTTAAACAGTGGGTGGAGTCCTTCCACCCGTTGACTGTTTTGCAAATTAGATACAATCATTTCCTTTTATTTTTTTATTCCATATTATCTGTCTTCGGACGCAGGAAGTAGAGTTGCACTGCCAAAGCAATAAATACAATGATAGCTAACATGGCAAAACCTAAACCTAAATTTCCTCCATCGGTCCACTTACCCAACAAATCCGTGATAAACGCTCCTGCAAATACCCCGGTCATATTCATGATACCATATGCTGTCGCACGGTACTTTGAAGAGACAAACTGACAAAGAATAGGCATATTATTAGCATCAAAAATACCATAACCGATACCGAATAATAATCCGGCTCCCACAACAGCAACAAAACTATGCCCGAATCCCAATAACAATAAAGAAGGAATAGTCAATCCCAAGCCTATTGCACCAGTATATACACGACCACGGATGTTCTTTTGTACCCATTTGTCAGAAAGGGTACCACCTAGAATCACGCCAATAAATGAAGATAATGCAATCGTGATAGTCGACATAGGTCCGGCCTGTGACATTGGAATATCAAGATTTTCAGCGAACAGAGTAGGCAACCAATTCTTAGTAGCCCAACCCGGCAAACTAGGTGCTGCAAAATAAAGTAATATCACCCAGAAAGCTATGTTACTGAACAGCAACGACAAACCTTTAAACAAGCCAGCTTTTTCACCATTCTTTGATGAAGGTTTCAAACGTTCTGTTTTAACGTGTTCTTTCTTATCTTTCAGAAATAATACCAAAACCAAAGCATAGGCAATACCAATAATACCAAACCAATGGAATGTGGTATGCCATGAGACAGTAGCTCCAAATCCACCAATAGCTTGTCCGGTATAAAGACCAGTCATGTGGATACCGACCGCTAAAGAACGTGACTTTTCAGTATGATAATCGGCAATAAGAGAAAGACCGGCCGGAATATAAAGAGCTTCGCTCACTCCCATTAATGCACGCAGCCAAAAAACCTGATTAAATGTTTCTGCAATACCCATCAAATAGGTTACAAAAGACCAGACAAAAAGACTGCCGACAATCAGCCACTTGCGATTCAATCTATCGGCAATCATACCGGAAATCGGGCTCATAAGGCCATAAATCCAAAGGAAAACAGCCATTAAACGGCCAAAATTGGTTGCCGACTGAAGTTCCACAATATCTACCTGCATAGCATCTTTCATTGTGCTAAGCATTTGTCAGTCCATATAATTGAGTAGGGCTACCCCCCAAAGGAGGGCAACCACTATCCAAGGATAAATTTTTGAGTTTTTCATGATAAAAATAAGAGGTTATTTTTCTGACAGTAATTCCTGACAAAGTGCGTAGCCTTTCGTCATCATTCTAGGAATGTGGAATGGTCCCTTAAACAGATTTCCTTTCGCAGGCTGAGAAATCGTTCCGTCACGATGGAGATACCCATACCATTCACCAAACTCTGCGTCAGGAAAATGGGCATAAGTCCAGTCACTGATCTGTTTATGCATAGCCAGATATTTTTCATTTTTAGTAGCTTGATACGCATATAGAGTTGCGATAATCGCTTCGGTCTGTGGCCACCAGAACTTCATGTCATGGGCATAATCCTGTGAAGGCAGGTTTCGACAATCACGGAAATTTATAATACCCCCGTATTCTTTGTCCCAGCCCCACTCCCACGACCAATCCAGAATCGTAAGTGCTGTATCAACCATTTCCTTATCCCAATTGCGGTTCTTGGCTTCTTCCAAAATAAACCATGAGGTCTCGATACAATGGCCGGGATTAATGGTACGAGTGGCGTTCGTATCTATAAACTCTCCATTGGGACCTACAGTCTCAAGCAGAGCTTTAAACTCCGGATGCATAAAGTCTTTGCGCAGAATCGCTATAGACTCCTCTATTTGCCGATCCAAAACCGGATCGTTAATAGCGGCGCGAATGCGGGAAGCTACATTGATAAGAATCATAATAATATCAGCCTTCTTAGCTGCCTCTGCTGCTGTAAATACTTCAAAGCCCTGCTCTTCAGCTCTCTTCCATGATCTTGATCCTTCATAAAGGCCAATGATTACATGACAACCTGAATCCTTAAGGTTTAATGCATGTGCATGTCCCTGGCTGCCGTAACCAATAATAGCAATTGTCTTGCCATCAAGTAAAGATAAGTTACAATCTGACTGATAATAAATCTTAGCTTCTGCCATTTTTAATATACCTCCGAAAGTAATAAAAAATATTTATTTTAAACTTGCAGCTCCTCTGGCAAGACCAGTAATACCAGTTCTTGCGAGTTCTGTAATTTTAAAACCATCAAGCAATTCAATAAACGAGTCTATCTTACTCTGACTGCCTGTAAGTGAAATGATAAGTGAATTCTTTGCAACATCAACGATATTAGCTCTATATATATCTGCCATAGTAGTAATCTGCTGTCTTTCTTCTCTTGTACATAATACTTTGATAAGCACCAGCTCCCTGCATACAGACTCATCATGTGGAAGTTCTACGATTTCCTTAACATCTATAAGCTTACCAAGCTGCTTTTCAATCTGTTCAAGTACATCATCATCACCAGTTACTGTTATTGTCATTCTTGATAGCTTTGGATCAAGTGTTTCACCAACAGTAAGGCTGTCTATATTGTAACCCCTGCGGCTGAATAATCCAGCTACACGGCTAAGAACACCTGATGAATTATCTACTAGAATTGAAAATACTGCTCTTCTCATATATTTTTCCTCCAAATCATTATATACGATAATATATTATCCGCCCATATAAATGCACTTTAGCGTATTACCATATAAAATCACACATTATTTTAGCAACTACCAGCCTTGTTGTCAACTACAAGAGTTACGCTATAACTACACTACAATAGTTATGCTATGACTTATACTGGAGCTTTACGAAAGTTACGCTATAACTGTATGCAGTTTTTCTACGCACCAACAAAAAACACATTAGCACCAAGTTTTTCTGCATCCGATAAATCATGCGTTGATATAATCAATATCCGGTCGCCTATATTATCCATAATATAGCCTATCACCTTATTCTTCGTTGTATCATCAAGTCCTGCAAATGGTTCATCCATGACAACAATATCTGAATCTGCCATTATTGCACGCACTATCTCAACGCGCCTTTTCATTCCACCACTATACTGTGCACATGGCTTGTCAAGAAACTCTTCATCTATAAGATATCCCAGTTCCTGATTTATCCTTTTTTTATCACTATTGCGTCCAAGCACCATAGCCACATTTATAACCGGATTCAGATGTGGCACAAGGCTTGTCTCCTGAAACACCGCTGATGTCCTATATCCACCATGAGTCACGACAGCTCCTGATTGAAAACTATATCCAGCCATTCCACTGTCTGCACTGACAAGTCCCATAATAATATTTAGCAGTGTTGTCTTTCCTGCTCCTGATTCTCCCATAATGCAGCTTGGCTTTGATGAATCACATATTGCACTAAAGCCATCAAGAACGATGGTTTCATTGTATGTTTTTTTTATATTTTTTAATTCAAGTTTTTTCATATTTATAAATTCCCCTGAAGGCATCTATATATCACATTAAATATTTTAAGTATTATTTTTTCAACCAGCAGGCTCACTAAAATAATAACTATACTCCATGCAAAAAGCTCTGAGGACAACAGATACATCTTTGCATAGTACATGCTCGTTCCTATAGTATTCGATACAAGTCCTATTATTTCTGCTGATATACCTGCCTTAAAGCACATTCCAAGAGCAATCTTAAGCTGTGAAGAAAGATATGGATACACACCCGTCATATATATATATCTGAACCGGTTAAATGTACTCATATTATAGACTCTTGCCATCTGTATAAGCTTTATATCTGTATTTTTTATTCCATCTGTAACTCCCGTAACCACCATGGGAATAACAACCATTGCTGATATTATTCGTGACACATTTTTAGAACCAAACCACATAAGTAAAAGTATGATAAATGCTGCTACTGGAAGTGCTTTCATAAGCTGGAGTGGTATTTCTATGAATTCAGCTATAAGCTTATATTTTGCAGCACATATTCCAAGAATAACTCCAAAAACAATACCCGCCATAAGACATGTTCCTATATTTATCATGCTGTGCATAAGCGTAACATAAAACTGTTGTGATACAAGCATATTCATAATAGTTTTTAATACAGCAACAGGACTTGCAAGCAATAGCTCAAGTCCTGTCATCATACTGGCAAACTGCCATATTAAAAGCCATATAAGAACTATAACAATCCTTCTAATGTGCTTCATTGTCATCTCCTGTTTTACTGTTCTTAAAAACAAGCACCTTCTGAATCATCTTTCCTGATACTGATAATATCCTGAATGTATATCCTCCACACTCTGTTTCAAACTTTTCATTCTCTGATGGAATCTTGCCAAGCTTATATATCATATATCCGTTAATCGTATCTATATCCTCACATTTAAACTTTATACCAAGCTTTTCTTCTATATCTTCAAGTGGTGTCTGACCATCCATCTCATATCTGCCCTCAGAAATCTGTTTTATCTGCACTTCCTCTTCATCATACTCATCAAGGATATTGCCGACTATTTCTTCAAGAATATCTTCCATAGTTACAATACCAGTAGTCTGTCCATACTCATCTACAACAACTGCAAAATGATTCTTCTTTGACTGCATTTCCTTAAACAACACACTTACGCTTCTTGTCTCAGGTATACAGAAAGGTTCAAACATAACCTGGTTCTTAACCTGATAAAGCTTCTTGTTTCTATCTTCCTCTTTAACATATACCTTAAGAAGATCCCTGATATGTAATATACCAATTATATTGTCTATATCCCCATCATACACTGGATATCTTGAAAAGCTCTCCTCCATAACAATGCCAAAAGCTTCACCAACAGTAAGTGCTGCATCAAGTGCAACTATATTCTTTCTATGTGTCATAACATCTTCAGCCTGTTTTTCGGCAAATTCAAAAATATTACCTATCATCTCGGCTTCATTCTCTGCTATGACCCCCTGCTCATGGCTTTCATTCACCATATCCATTATTTCTTCTGTTACATCTTCATCTTTTTTTGATTTCCCAAACTTCCTAAACAGTCCGGAAAACAATCCTTCATTTCCTTCCGCGGGATGACCCTCGTTCATAATCTGTAAAATCCTTTCATCTTATTATTAAATAAATATTAGTACTACAATCGCCACTAGGATATCACATACTTATCACAGCAGTCAATAATCATATGTATTTTAGCCATTAATTTTATCACCAAAACCTGCACGCACATCATTTGTGATTCATTTCAAGGCTTACACTTAACGCTTTATCCACCTGACCTATGATATCATTATCAAGGTGACATACTTTATCCTTTAGTCTTTTTTTATCTATCGTACGAAGCTGTTCTAAAAGTATAACTGAATCCTTCACTATATTATAATGGCATGCATCTATTTCAACATGTGTTGGAAGCTTTGCCTTATTCATCCTGGATGTTATCGCCGCACATATAACTGTCGGACTATGCTTGTTACCGGTATCGTTCTGTATAATAAGCACCGGCCGTATTCCTCCCTGTTCTGAGCCTACAACCGGTCTTAAATCAGCATAAAATATATCTCCACGTTTGATTACCATTATATCACACTCCCAAAGCATTTACTTAATCGATTATACTTAAAGTATTGCCAGGTTTCTGTTGTTTATTCACACGTGTTTTCTTAAAGTAAATGTGATAATAATACTGGTATGTTTTTTATAATATCTCCTGCAACCATGGAATATCTGGTTTTTTCATCTGCTGCCTTATCTCCTGCAAGACCATGTATATATACACCAAGCTTTGCCGCTTCAAAGCAATCCATCCCCTGTGCCATAAGTGAGGTTATCATTCCTGAAAGCACATCTCCTGAACCACCTGTTGCCATTCCGTCATTACCTGATATATTAATATAAATATCTTTTCCGTCTGTAACCACCGTTCTTGCATCCTTTAACACACATATACAGTTATGTTCACGTGCATAGCTGACTGCCGTCCCTGTTATATCTGCTTTTATATCCGCTATGCTTTTTCCTGTCAGTCTTGACATTTCTCCTATATGTGGCGTAACAACAACATTATTCCCACGAAATGTTATCTGCTCCTCCACTGATATGTTAAGTGCATCTGCATCAAAAAGTCTTTTCTTATCAGTTCTTTCTGCTATATATCTGACATACTTTAATGCCATATCACATTTAGAAAGTCCGGGACCTATACATATTGCATCTGACCATATGACTGATGCCTCCGGTTCTAAAAACTCCCCATCACTATATATATCAAGAAGACATTCAACATTATTATTAAGAACGATATTCCTGTTATCACTGTGTGTTATCAGCTTCACAAGCCCTGCACCCATCCTGTATGCTGCCTGTGATGCCAGGACTGCCGCCCCACCATACTGCTTTGAACCGGCAATAATCAGTGCTTTTCCACAGCTGCCCTTGTTACTGTCAGGCTTTCTTTTAATAATATTTTTTGCTGCATCTGACTCTTCATATACATATTTATTCCTTGGCATATCTTTATATTCAGCAAAACCTATATCAGCCGTTATAAGATTCCCACAATAAGCTGCTCCTGGATAAAGCAGCTGTCCCACCTTTCTATAACCAAATGTCACCGTTGTATCTGCCTTAACCGCACATCCTAAAACCATGCCGCTCGTTGCACTTATGCCTGAGGGAATATCAACAGCTGTAACATAAGCACCTTTACTATGTGCTTTATTAATATTATCCACTATACAGGCCGCTTTTTCCTTAAGACTCCCTGATAACCCATTTCCAAAAAGAGCATCTACTATAACTCCATAACCAGAAAAATCCGGGTCATCAATACATTGTATGCCCAGATTTCTTATTATGTTCAATTGTATTCTATATTCTTGTGTTGAATGTCTTCCTTCATTCAAAAAAACATCAACCTTATAACCTTTTAGAAAAAGCTGTCTTGCTATAGCCAGACCATCAGCACCATTGTTTCCACTTCCACATATACATATAATACGTACCCCTGCTGTTTTATCAATCTGCTCCAATATGTGTCCTGTAACTGACAGCGCTGCCCTTTCCATAAGAACAACAGATGGAATTCCAACACCAGATATGGAATATTCATCAACCTTCTTCATCTCATCCGCATTTAATATATACTTCATAAGCACATGCACCAAGCCTTTCAGTCATGTTATTCTGTTTCCTGCGTTCCCTCGTTGATTCTGTCAACAGCACTGCAGTTTTCCGGTCCAATGATATCATGGATCAAGGAATACATATTCTCATTGTTAGTTTCCTTATCCTGCTTTATAAGAATATTCTTCTTAAGCTTAACTCTTGTAGCATCTATCCACTTGTTTAGCACCTCTATATCCTCATGATTAGAATTCATCTTACTATAGCATACCTTGAGTGTCTCTGTTAAAAGTCTTTCATTAGCCCTTGCCAGTTCTCTTGGTAGTTCCATCAGTTCATCCTCAAGATTAGCTATCTTGTCCTTTGACTCCTGTATAAGTCTCTGGTTCTGGTTCATAACATGTTCTCTGTTATCACCAACACTCTCCATATTCTCAACAACATCATTAATCAGCTGTTTTTTTAACTTTTTAATATCCTTGATATCAGTATTAAGCCTGCCTTGTTTTTTTAACAGTTCATTAACCTGCTTTTCCCAATAGGCTATTTCATCAGTTTTTATCTTATCATTAACAAGATGATACCATCTTTCATCCAGTGTTAGAATAGGAATATTCGTAAATACCCCATTATTTTTTAATGAATCATACGTAATCTCAGACATTAACAATCCCCCTTAGTAATTCAACGTTCATAAAAACACGAGAATATTCTAGCTTTTTATTCTGGAATTATCAACTAATTTTTATTGGCAATATTATATGAAAGCCTCATAAGACTTTCTGACAGATGAACATTTTCAACAATAACATCATCCGGAAGATTAAGATCTGTGTGTGCAAAATTCCATATAGCCTTTATTCCTGCATCTGCTACACGACGGCCTATTTTTCTTGCTGCTTCTTTAGGAATCGTGAGTGCAGCTATCTCTATGTTATTATTTTTTATAAAATCCTCCAGCTTATCCATCATCATTATACTTATATCATCACGTATAACCTGGCCTTCAAGCTCTGGATTGCTATCAAACACACCACACACTACGAATCCTCTTTTTTCAAAGTCAGCATAGTTAATGATTGCCTTTCCAAGATTACCAGCACCAATAATAATCATATAATGTTTTCTGTTTATTCCAAGAATCTTTCCTATCTCATCATATAGATATTTAACATTGTAGCCGTAACCCTGCTGGCCAAAACCACCAAAATTGTTAAGATCCTGTCTTATCTGTGATGCTGTAACCTTCATCTTGGTACTTAAATCCTTAGATGATATTCTCTGCACGCCGCTCTCTATCAATTCGCCCAGATATCTGTAATATCTTGGCAATCTCCTTATAACGGCTGATGATATTTTCTTACTGTCTTCCATAACTATCCTCTGTTTCTATCAAATTACATTTTATAATCCGGTAAATACCCTGCATGGGCATTCATTATATATTATCCTGATTATTAAGTGGATAACAAACGCTCTGTTAATTATATAACAATTCCCGGATTATGTCAAAATGCAAAAACCCATCATCATATATTACAAAACTTTTTTATCCAAGAACCCTCTTTGCAATATCTACCGACTCCTTGGCATCCTTTGAATAAAAGTCCGCATGTATCTCCTTTGCGTACTCTGGTGTGAGCACAGCTCCACCAACCATAACCTTGCAGTCAAGATTATTCTCATGGATAAGCTCTATAGTTTTCTTCATAGATACAAGTGTTGTTGTCATAAGAGCTGACAGCCCACAAAGCTTTGCATCATTATCTCTTATTGCATCTACAACTGCCTGATACTCTACATCTTTACCAAGATCTATAACCTCATAGCCATAGTTTTCAAGCAGAACCTTTACTATATTCTTACCTATATCATGGACATCACCCTTAACTGTTGCTATAACTATCTTACCCTTGCTTACAGGAGCATTATTGCTCATAACCATATGCTTTCTTATAACCTCAAAGGCACCCTGTGCTACTCCTGCTGCCATAATAAGCTGTGGAAGGAATAGTGTGCCCTTTTCGAATTCTTCACCTATCTTATCAAGTGCCGGAATAAGAGCATTATTTACAATATCCATTGAATCCATAGTTGAAAGCAGCTCCTCTGTTATGGTGGAGCCTTCATTCTTTAAGCCCTTCTCCACAGCATAAAACAGATCATCACATGTGTAGCTTCCCTTTTTATCTTTAAGATTGATATTGCCTGCTGCTCCAGAATTCTGGTTCTTTTCTCCTGCTGATATATTTCCTGCATTACCATGGCTCATATTCATAGGATTGATTTTACTTACATCAGGCATAAATGCATATGCCCTTATATAATCAACTGAATTCTTATCTATGTTGGCAAGAAGCTTATATGCTCTTACTGCACCCATCATCTCATATACGTTAGGGTTGATGATTGCAAGATCAAGTCCGCTCTGCATGGCCATAGTAAGGAATATATGATTGACAAGCACTCTGTTAGGAAGTCCAAAGGATATATTAGACACACCAAGCACTGTTCTTAATCCAAGCTCATGCTTAACTGTATGAAGTGCATTAAGAGTCTCCATAACTCCCTCCTGCTCTGCTGAGGCTGTCAGTGTAAGACAATCTATATATATGTCCTGCTTAGGAATACCTATTGCCACAGCCCTGTCCATAATCTTCTTAGCTATGGCAACTCTATCCTGTGCTTTTTTAGGTATACCATTCTTATCAAGTGCAAGACCTATTACTGCCGCTCCATACTTCTTTACTATCGGAAGAATGTTATTAAGAGATTCCTCTTCACCATTTACAGAGTTAACTATAGGCTTACCGTTATATATCCTCAATGCTGAATCAAGCACCTCTGGAATAGTTGAGTCAAGCTGTAAAGGCACATCAACAACAGACTGCAGGGACTTAACTGTATCTATCATCATCTGTCTTTCATCTATTCCAGGCAGTCCTACATTAACATCAAGTATATCTGCTCCTGCTGATGTCTGTTCAAGTGCCTGTCCTAATATATAATCCATATCATTATCAATAAGCGCCTGCTTAAACACCTTCTTGCCAGTAGGGTTGATTCTTTCTCCTACTACTCTTGGCTGGTCTACTATAACGGTATTAGTGGCTGAACATACTGCCGATGGAATAACAACCGGCTTCTTTTCAGGATTGCCCTCTCTTTGAAGCATTCCTGATAATTCACTTATGAATTCTGGTGTTGTGCCACAGCAGCCGCCAAATACTTTTATTCCATACTTTCTTAATTCCTTCATAAATTCAGCAAATTGAGGTGCATCAACATTGTATAGATTCGTAACAGGATCAGGAAGACCTGCATTAGGCTTAACTACAACAGGAAGGTTAGTCCACCTTGAAAGCTCTTCAATTACAGGTTCTAACTCCTTAGGTCCAAGTGAACAGTTTACACCAAGTGCATCAACCCCGAGTCCTGCTGCTGTCAGTGCAAATGCTGATATCTGGCAGCCTGTAAATGTACGCATATTCTCTTCAAAGGTCATAGTTGTCATAACTGGAAGTGAACTGTTCTCCTTTGCTGCAAGCACCGCTGCCTTAACATCAAGCAGATCTGTCATTGTTTCAAATACAACCAGGTCTGCTCCTGCCTGCTCACCAGCCTTTACTATCTGTGCATACATTTCATAAGCCTCTTCAAAACTTAAAGTTCCTGTCGGCTCTAAGAGCTGTCCAATAGGACCTACATCTAAAGCGACTAGTGCTTCAGGTTTAACATTATTACAGGCTGTTCTTGCATTTTTAATACCAGCAGTAACAAGCTCCTCAACAGAATGTCCACATTCCTCAAGCTTATAGCTGTTTCCTCCAAATGTATTGGCATATATGATATCTGAACCAGCATTAAGATACTTTTCATGTATAGATATAAGAAGCTCTGGCTGCGTAATATTTAACATCTCTGGTGTTTCACCCATCTTCATGCCTGCAGCCTGAAGCATCGTTCCCATACCGCCATCAAGGATCACATAATCCTTCTTTAAAAGTTCTTTAAGCTTATTATCCATTGCAATGTCCTCCTGATTCCCTGAAGCTGCATGTACCTTTGAGATTACATGACATGCATCCCTTATTCTTTGCACTTACTTCTCCTGTAGTAAGTCCTATAACCGCCGTAACTGACTTTGTTGGCACCATCATATCCGTTTTTCCTACATTAAGCCCTATAAGCTTTGGTGCGTTAAGCACCTTTAAGAACTCCCCCTGCTGTGATAATGGAAGATCCCCATATCCTATGCCAAAACGAAAGGTCTGGTTATATTCCGGGAGTTCTTCTTTTATGATGGCTTCTAACTTATCGCATACCTGCTCTATTGCGGCACTTGCGAGACTGTCTGAAACAACGGCCTTTGCAAGATCCAAAGTCTGCATAATACGGAGCATTCTGTCTATTCCCTCAGATAATGTAACTGCTATAAGTGCTGCCCTGTCACATCCCTTAAGATGTTCTTTTATCGAATTACCTCTAAGTATAAGTCCTGTACCATCAAGCTCTACGCCATCAGCAGTCTGTGTCACTCCTGTAACCCTATAAGTATATCTTGGAACAGCTGCTTTGATAACCTCTGCCTCACACTCATCTATAAGCATATTTACTGTAGCATCAGCACTGATTCCCTTATACCCCAGATATCTTAAGACTTCCTTACGGTTTATTCGCTCAAGCATAATCTGCTTTTTCATCAGAATGCTCCTTTCTTTATTTATCTGTCTCTGTTTTTCTTAGCTCTGTCCTTACCCTTATGCTTTGACTTTCCATGGCTCTTGCCACGTGTCTGATTGGCTTTTTCCATATTAACACGACGTCCCTTTATAAGAACGTTATCATTCATGGCCTTAAGCACCTTTTCAGCATGAATAGCTGGTACATCAACAAATGTATAATTATCCATCATATCTATGGCACCAACAAGCTTTCCTGGCATTCCTGACTCTCCAGCAATAGCACCAAGAATATTAGATGGCTTTATCTTATCTTTCTTTCCTATATTTATGAAGAGTCTTACCATTCTTGAATCATCTCTGTCCATATCGAAGTGGAAATCCTCTACCTCATCTACTCTGTCAAGAGTATCCCCGATAAGCATTTTAAGAAGTGCTGCTGCCATGTCCATAGATGTATATTCTTCCTGGTTGACATGTTCCTCCACAAGATTAACCATATCTGTAAGGCCGCCCTCTTCAATAGTCTGCTTAATCTTATCAAACATATTATCAAGCTTTGTATTCTTAACATCATCAAGTGATGGAACTGGCTTGGCAAGTATCTTAGTCTTACAGTATCTTTCTATATCCTTAAGCTTATATACTTCCTTACCACTTATGAAAGACAGTGCCATGCCTGACCTTCCAGCACGTCCTGTACGTCCTATCCTGTGTACATAATATTCTTCATCCTGTGGTATGTCATAGTTAAACACCATGTCAACATCATCAACATCAATACCTCTTGCTGCAACATCAGTAGCTATAAGAATATCTACATTTCCACTTCTGAAATCATCCATAACTCTGTCTCTTTGCTGCTGCTTCATATCTCCATGTATTCCATCTGCAAAATATCCTCTGCCCTTAAGTTCAGATATAAGCTCATCAACCTGTCTTTTCGTATTACAGAATACTACGGAAAGTCTTGGATTATATATATCTATAAGCCTGCATAACACCTCTGTTTTATTCTTAGGTCTTACTTCATAGTAGAACTGCTCTATATTAGATACAGTAAGTTCTTTTCTTACTACCTTTATAACCCTGGCATCCTTCTGGAAATTTCTTGCTATATCCATGATAGCCTTTGGCATAGTTGCTGAAAACATAACCGTCTGTCTGTCCTGCGGAGTTTCAGTAAGAATAGTTTCCATATCTTCCCTGAATCCCATATCAAGCATCTCATCAGCCTCATCAAGAATAACCATATTGATATTATCAAACTTAACTGTTTTTCTTCTCATATGATCCATAACTCTTCCAGGTGTACCAACTATAATCTGCACACCTGTCTTTAAAGACTTAATCTGTCTTACTATCTCCTGGCCTCCATATACAGGTAAAACCTTTATGTCACTCATATATTTGGCAAGCTTTCGAATCTCTTCTGCAACCTGTACTGCAAGCTCTCTTGTAGGACATAATACAATCGCCTGTGGCTTCTTTATCTGTGGATCTATCTTCATAAGCATTGGGATAGTGTAAGCTGCTGTCTTACCTGTACCTGTCTGCGCCTGTCCTACTACATCTATCCCCTCACATACTGCCGGAATAGCCTGTGTCTGTATAGGTGAGGTTTCTTCAAAACCCATATCCTCAATTGCCCTTAATATTCTTTCATCAATATTTAACTCTTCGAATTTCATTCATTTCCTCATTTCTTTTTATTTATGTCTGACTTATAAAGATGTCTTAGTCAAAAGCCCCTGGCACATAATACCATTCTGATATTTACATATCGCGGGATTATCATCCCTCTTTCATGTTCATATTGTGGCGGCTTTATGTGAGTTTAGACCTTTTGACCCTAATATCTAATAATACATTACAGATGTAAATAAGTCAAAATTATTAAATCTTTTTCTTACCACTTTTTTATTATGCTGCCTGCACAAATGGTGTTTTTCCCTGATATTCCCCTGATATTCCTCAGATTATCCCCTGATATATATTAAAGCCTTTGCATTTTAATATAAAAAACAGTATATTATGATGTATGTGTCAAAAACATAGAAAGTTATTTATTTCTGCAAAAAAAATTTTTACTTAAGACACACTGATATTTATACAAATCAGAAAAAGAACAGATATGGAAAGGATTTCATCTATGATATTATCTTGTAATAATATAAGTAAATCATTTGGAACTGATGTAATAATAAAATCATGTTCGTTTAATATTGAAGACCACGAAAAAGCCGCCATTGTAGGTATCAACGGAGCTGGCAAATCAACTCTTCTTAAAATAATCACAGGTATAGAGCCTGCTGATACCGGTCTTGTCACTTTAGCTAAAGACAAAACCTTAGGATATCTTGCACAGCAGCAAAACCTTGGAAGTGATAATACTATATATGACGAATTATTATCCGTAAAACAATATATTCTTGATATGGAGAAGGAACTCCGTTCCATCGAAAAACGCATGAATACAGCAGATGGTGATGAACTTGAAAATCTCATGAAAAAATATTCCGACCTGAATCACAGGTTTGAAATGGAAAACGGATATGCATATAAAAGTGAAATAACAGGAGTCCTTAAAGGCCTTGGTTTCTCTGAGGAAGATTTCACACTTAATGTAAATACACTTTCAGGTGGCCAGAAAACAAGAGTTGCCCTTGGCAGGCTGCTTCTTGCAAAGCCCGATATTATTCTTCTTGACGAGCCTACCAATCATCTTGATATGGAGTCTATCCGCTGGCTTGAGAATTATCTTCTTAACTATAATGGTGCTGTTCTTATTGTAGCCCATGACCGCTACTTCCTTGATAAAATAGTAAGCAAAATCATAGAGCTTGATAATGGAGTGGCTACTGTATTCTCTGGAAACTATACTGATTATGCTGCCAAAAAAGCAATCCTTAGAAACATGAAGCTTAAGGAGTACTTAAACCAACAAAGAGAAATAAAACATCAGGAAGACGTTATAACAAAGCTCAAGCAATTCAATCGCGAAAAATCAATCAAAAGAGCTGAAAGCCGTGAAAAAATGCTTGATAAAATAGAAATTGTCGATAAGCCTCAGGAATTAAACGACAAAATGAACATAAAGCTTGAACCTAACGTAGTCAGCGGTAATGATGTTCTTACAATATCTGGTCTTTCTAAAAGCTTTGATGATGTTACTCTTTTTGACAATATTGATATTGAAATCAAACGTGGTGAACGTGTTGCCCTTATTGGTAATAACGGAACAGGAAAAACCACTATCCTTAAGCTTATAAACGGTATTATAGAACCTGATTCTGGTTCTATATATCTTGGCGCTAAAGTTAATATTGGATATTATGACCAGGAGCATCATGTTCTTGACCCTGATAAAACTATTTTTGATGAAATCAGGGATGCATATCCTGACCTGAACAACACCCAGATACGTAACACACTTGCTGCATTTTTATTCACCAACGAAGATGTATTCAAGTACATACGTGACTTAAGCGGTGGAGAAAAGGGACGTGTTTCCCTTGCCAAGCTTATGCTGTCCAATGCTAACTTCCTTATTCTTGATGAGCCGACAAACCATCTTGATATTGTATCCAAGGAAATACTTGAAAATGCACTTAACAACTATACAGGCACTGTTCTTTTTGTATCACATGACCGTTATTTTATAAATGCTGCTGCAACAAGAATAATCGAGCTTTCTAACAAAACTGTTGTAAATTATATTGGAAACTATGATTATTATCTTGAAAAAAGGGATATACTTAGTGCAAAACCTATTAATACAGTATCCTCTGCTGATATAGAGCATGCTAAAAAAGCTGCTGATTCTAAAGCAAGCTGGCAGGAAGAGAAAGTAAAACAGGCTCAGCTTAAGAAAATAAAAAATGAACTAAAGCGCACAGAAGAACGTATAGCAAATATTGAAGAACGTATAGATAAGCTTGATAATATGTATGCAGATCCTGCTATAAGCAGTGATACAGCAAAGCTTATGGAAATCCATACTGAAAAAGAAGAGTTAAGTAAGGAACTTGATAAACTGTATGACAGATGGGGTGAACTTACAGACATGTAATCACTTTAGTAGGCAGATTTTCCACCTCAAAACCCACGAAAAATGCCGAAAAAAGGCAATTCTTAAGTGGTTTTTATTGACAAAAGTACTCTTATGGAGTATAAATAATTTATACTTATTATTACTTATTTCATTTAAGGAGGATGTAGTTTATTATGAATAAGACAGAGTTAGTTGCTGCAATCGCAGAGAAGGCTGAACTTTCTAAGAAGGACGCTGAAAAGGCTTTAAAGGCATTCACAGAAACAGTTGCTGAAACATTACAGAATGGTGATAAGGTTCAGTTAATCGGTTTCGGTACATTTGAAGTTGCTGAAAGAGCTGCAAGAACAGGTAAGAACCCTCAGACAAAAGAGGAAATTCAGATTCCTGCATCTAAGGCACCTAAGTTCAAGGCTGGTAGAGCTTTAAAGGATACTGTTAATAAGTAATTTAGGAAAAGTGATTTTTCTGATAACATTACGACTGTCACTTAGGTGGCAGTCTTTTTTGATGTGCAGGCAGTTATCCATATCAGATGAAGGCCTGATTGTTAATAAAATGCTGAAAGGATATAAACAGATATGGAAATAGAAAAAAAATATCTTGTTTCACATATACCGGATAATCTTGATGAATTCCACTGCCGGCATATAGAACAGGGGTATCTTTCAACCAACCCTGTTGTAAGAGTAAGACGTGACAATGATGAATATTATCTTACATATAAAGGTAAAGGTATGATGGTACGTGAAGAATATAATCTTCCTTTAACCAGGGAATCCTATGAACATCTTATTAAAAAGGCAGATGGCAATATCATAAGCAAAAAAAGATACGAACTTCCTGATAATTCAGGACACACTATAGAGCTTGATATATTTGAAGGTGTATTTGAAGGTACTGTTCTTGCTGAAGTGGAATTTTCAACTGTAGAAGAAGCTGATAACTATATTGCTCCGGATTTCTTTATAAAAGATGTTACTAACGATTCAGAATACCATAACAGTAATATGAGTAAAAAGAGGTTTGACCAATGAAAAGATTACTAGAAACGAAAAGACTAATAGATATATTAGATATTCATCCAGATATAGCTCTTGAAACACTCCAAAGAGCCCGTATGGCAGCATTTACGCTCGTCAAATGGCTATTATGTTCTGTACTTTCTGGTTCTGTTATCGGACTTATAGGTGCTCTTTTTTACAAATGCTTACAATATGTAACAAACATCCGGACAACTTACAGCTTTACGCTTTTTTTTCTTCCACTTGCCGGAATCATTATCGTTTTTATATATAGACTGACAAACGAAGCTGACAATACTGGTACCAACCTTGTTATAACTGCCATACAGTCTAATGTTGAGGTTCCCGTAAAAGTAACTCCTCTTATTATTATATCAACATTGCTGACACATCTATGCGGCGGTTCTGCCGGACGTGAAGGTGCTGCACTGCAGGTTGGTGGATCGTTAGGTGATTTCTTTGCCAAGCTTTTTAATTTTGATGATAAAGATACCAGAATCATGATCATGTGTGGCATGAGTGCCTGTTTTTCAGCTTTGTTCGGAACGCCAATAGCTGCAGCTGTATTTTCCATGGAAGTTATAAGTGTTGGTGTAATGTACTATGCGGCTTTAGTTCCATGTATAATATCCTCACTTACTGCACAGGGCATAGCTGGACTTTTAGGTGTCACACCTACAGCTTTTACTATCGGTGATATATGCAGTTTTAACATATCAACATGTTTACGCTTAATTATCATGTCAATACTTTTTGCTCTTGTAAGTATTGCCTTCTGCTATATGCTGCATACATCTTCCAGAATTTATTCTACATACATAGAAAACCCATATATAAGAATTGTGACTGCCGGTATATTAGTTGTCCTTCTAAGATACATAACCGGAACAACTGATTATCTAGGAGCTGGTGCACCAGTTATAGCATCGAGCTTTTTATCAAGTTGTGCATGGTATGTGTTTATCCTGAAGATGATATTCACAGCTGCAACGCTTGGCGGTGGATTTAAGGGTGGCGAAATAGTACCAACTCTCTTTGTAGGCGCAACACTTGGAAGCTTCCTTGCTCCTATATTCGGTCTTCCTATAGGCTTATGCGCAGCCTGCGGAATGGTAAGTGTATTCTGTGGTGTTACCAACTGCCCTCTTACATCTTTTATTATATCTATAGAAATGTTTGGAGCTGCTTCTATTAAATATGTTATAATATGCATTGCAATTAGTTATATGCTTTCTGGATATTACAGCTTATATAACAGCCAGAAGATAGTTTATTCTAAGTATAAGACAGAGTATATTAATAGGCGGTCACATTGAAATATTGTTGTTTAGCAAACATTCGGTTGACGAACGGACGACATAATATAAGTGAAAATCGGTGCTGCA
>OHGL01000404.1_pt1 | contig 19070 bp, 43 predicted proteins | sample 1567731 | NCBI WGS metagenome assembly OHGL01 (sample SAMEA3879606, study PRJEB24766) | human gut metagenome | biome: human-associated habitat; feature: feces | place: USA | collected 1985/1987 | reverse complement strand
GTGTGGATAACCACCATGAATTATTTAAAGGTTTTAAATATTTTCGATATATACGATACTGATCAATCGTTAATAAGCTAACTTCATTTTCTATTTCTCCGTAGTCCTCTAATCCATCAAGAGATAATAAATTGGTTTCGTGTATCTTAACAGAATTTTCTCCAAATTCCTTTTCAAGTTCCTTTAGATATTCTGTATTTAGCCACTCATATACATCTGACTCAGCGAAATTGTTATTTTTACCAAATTTCATGTATTTTAGGCAATCTTTGGAAACAAGCGCAGAAGTGCGATCCGAAAAATGCGCCACCAGTATATATTTTTCATTCACCGTTTGACCCAATTTTGCCGATGAAAGTGGAATTTCATTCGTTTGTGGATTTTCATCATTTTGATTCAATTTTATAAACAATGTATTACCCTCAACCTTAATGTTTTCTCCATCTATTTTTAATGCTAAATATCCCATATCCTATTTTCCTTCAAATGTCATTTTATGTCTGCAATCGCTTTTTGATATTTATTAATTGCCATACCAAGCAACTGTATCATTCCAATTATTGCCTTTTCTTTTGCTTCTTCCATATCCTCTGTATTTAAAGTTCTGTTTTCAACTCCCAGTTCCCTGCAAGTTAAAAGCCATTCATCCCCGTAGTAAATATGTTTGTGAACTGTGAATTTAACTCCATTTGTTTCGTTTTCCAAAATCCTAGGCTTTCTATCTGTATCTCTTTGGCTATGTGTTGTTATGTCTTTATACATACTTATTCCTCCTTCAAATGTCAGTTTACTTCCTCAAAATATTCTTCTAAGTGTTCTTTTGTAATTTCCAACCATGATCCATCCTCATCAGAATCAAGATGAATCTCTCCTCCAATAATTGTGTGGTTGCCATCATCAAGCTCATAGATTTTCCCTTTGTCAATTACAACGCTACTGTTTTCAATCAAGAATCCATCATCATCGTATTTGTCAACGCAAAATGACTTCTTGCATTTATACTGTTTCATCACTTGACCTCCGTCAAACCTTAATAAACCCTTTGTCCGCAATCACAGTATCCCGGATATTTCATCAAGTTCTTACATTTGGGGCAAAAATATTTTCCTTCGATAATTACCCGCGATACAGGTTGCTGCTTTTCAAGAGCATCATACGCCATATCGAGTGCAGCAAGTTGTTCTTCCGTAGGCACTCCCTTAAACATACGATTTATAATATCTATTGCCTCTTTCGGTTCCATATTTTCCTCCAAACCTTAGTTTTCTCTATTATCTTTTTTATCATTTGATTTTTCCTTAAACTGTGCACATGCAACAAATTCCCCAAATTTATCAAAAGCACAACCATTTTTGTAATATATGCAGTCTTTACATTTTTTCATATTTAATTTTTCCTCCAAAATATCAATTATTCCATAATAATCATTACACTGCAACGTGCCGTTGAGTAAGCCGAATAATTTCCTTCTCCAGAAAACTTTATATCCATTATTTTTTCTCCAACACTATTTGCCCTGCGCAAAAAATTATTTACTGCTTCTTCTAACTCCCAATAATTATTTTTACAGATTATCTTCACCATAATTATTTCCTTTCCAATAATAACTTGAAATGAGTTGGATCTTTAAGCTCAATTCCAAAATCTTCTTTCACTTTTTCTTTTGTGAAAGGTAAAACATAATGTTCAAAGTAAACAACATTGTATTTATTGAAATCAATCTTATATAACAATTGTTCTACTGTAATAGGAAAGTAATTTTCTCTTACTTCACGATCCCAGTTCTGAACATACCTATATTTCATCAAAAAATGAATAAGACTATTATTATATTTGATATTACTGTTAATTCTCTCAAACTCATTCAACATATGTTTATTTGCCTTTTTATGGATATTTATGAGATCTTCATAATTTGATGTTCTATACGCTTCTTCACTTAATGCCATATCCCTTATAGAAATGTATTTGTAATTAGAATTGAATAAATCATCCCAGAATCTATGAATTTCTTCCATAGTACAATATGAATAAATTTCATGAATCACACTACTTAAATTCAAAATACTGCAATTATTATAATATGGATATTTATAAATTCCCTTTGTGTTAATATATTTAGCATCTGGACAATTCTTTTGAGCCTGATCGATCATCTTCTCATCCATGTCAATTCCCATTAGCCCCCATTCTGGTCTTTCTTCATGAATCCGTTTTAATAATTGTCCATCTGCACAACCAAAGTCAACAAGAGTATCTACAGCGTCAATCAAATCTAAGAAAAAAAGCTTGTCATCTAAAGATTTCTTCATTCCGTTTTGATACACATTATAATTTTTAATTGGTGTCATAATTTATCTCTTACTCAACTCCCTTATATATAAATGGTAGATATAAAAATGCCATAATGTCATCAACTACTCTTGACTGTACCTCATGATAAATCAAAAGTTCTAATCCTTTCCATATTAATATAAGTGCGATGAACCACCAGAAAGTTTTCAATACTCTATTCATTTTATTCTCTTACAACCTCTTATTCTTTTATCTATGAAATTCGCTTGCTAAGATTTCAAATTCCACACTATCATGCAACTTGCCGTCCATCAATTTTGAAATCTGTCTATAATAACCACATTCACGCCCGCCGTGTTTCTTAATGAAATTTCTATATCCTCTAATCGCAGGATTCTCTACATAAGCTTTCCACGAAATACGATTCATATGGTACTTCTCAAATAAATCACAAATCACTTTATAAACATCTTTGGCAAATTCTATATTTCCTTTTTGAAAACTAATGATCCCAAATTCATCTGCACTCATAGGAATCCAATTAACCGAATAACATATGTACCCAATAAGATTATCATTTCCATCAACGCTAACAAAATGATGATTATCATAATTGTTATCTGGAATTTCAGGAATACTATCGCCTGTCCAACCTCTATAATACATGTTCTCTGGCTTGTACCATGTTTTAGGATATTCTTCCATAAGTTTATCTCTATATAACTGAGCTGGCATTAACATTGTTCTCCATTTCCTTTCTTCAATTCTTTAATACTTCCTCTGCTTCTTCTAATGTAAGATAAAATCCATCAGTTTTAAGTAATCTAGGATGAATCCAAACTTCTCCAATCTTCTTTTCGCAGCGATTACATTTGGGGCAACATAAATATTCTTGAATTTGAAATGCTCTAATTAACACACCATCCTGTTCTTCCAGATTTTCATATGTGGCTAATTTCTTCATGACTTCTGGTAACAATTCTTTATTAACCGACTTTTTAACAAATCTTCTATCTGTGTTAAACACTAATTCTCCATCTTCAATCATTTTTAATTTTCCTAACGCTACTCCAATATTTTGAGCTATTGTATATGGCAAGTCTTTTTGAATCATAGAAAAATCTTCTAATGCTACTTCAGAAAAATTATCATCCCATGAAAACGGTTCTGATTTTATATTAAATTGGTGTTCGCTCATTTGTTTTTATACCTTTCAAACAATCTTCTGTTCCCTCTAAAAATGCAAAACTATGAGGTATTGGAAGTTTTATATGCTTCTTATTTCTTATACACTTCATATTTTCGCATTCAGAAAAACAAAATGTCATATCTTCACTTGCCATAATTATACCCTCTGATAATAAAGTGTTTTAGGATCAATTTCTTCCCAATAAAAATCTAAAATCAACTCATCTTCTTTTGTTTCTACAAGGCTAGCTTCTCCCGTTAAAAGGAAATGATGAACTATTTTCCCTTCAATAATATGAGGTACATAATACCCCTCTACCCACTGATCTTTTTCAGGTAGGTTTTTCCAATTCTTCTTTTTTGCTTTAAATAATCCCTTATTCATATTTTCTCCATATTCTAAAACATCATAGAAAACCATGTTCCGATAATAAACATTAAGTGAATTAACTGATCCTGTACTAAATTGATTTTCTTTTTATTTGCTTTCATATCATCAACAATCATATGAGCTGCTACATTGCACACAAATAATAAAGGAGTATAAAATCCACCAAACCAAATAATGTAAACAGTAGGAACCAACATAATCATAAAGCTCCAGCTAAAACTATGCATGAATAAGGCCATCAGATAATCATACTTATACATTAGATCTGGTGAATTATTGACCCACCACTGTTTCTGTTTTGCACTTGCCAACCATCCTTGTAAATAATAATCATCTACAATATGGCAAAATATCATCGAAAGTAAAATAATAAATTTAATCATAATTTAATTTTCCTCCATTAATCCTTCAATAAAATATCTTACATGCTGAAAAGAAAATGCCTGGAAGCTACATTGTAATGCAGCCAAACTCCCCATTTCATACTTACCTTCCTCAATAGGCTTATGAAATCTATTCTCCATATGCGTTACAAATTCTAATACTTTCTCAAGTTTCTCTTTATCGCTCATAAATCTTCCTCCTTTGGGAACTGGAATACCATTCTACTCACACATTCAATTTTCGATATCTCATTTGGAACCATAGTTATATTTGTAGTTTCCAAAAGCTCTTTAAGTTTCTTTTCTTTATATTCTGATTCTGAAATATCACATATAATCGGCATACCTGAATATGCTTCATGAAGAAGTTGCATAGCCCTTTCTGCTTTCTTTGATGTGGAATAACGTGCTATAATATAACCTGGATTAGGTTCTCTTGAAGGATTACATTTAATAACAGTACCTTCTCTCCAAACCATACATTCCTCATACTGAAAATCCCACTCCCCTGTCTTTGAAATAATTCTCATATCACACCTCCGGCATCTGGAAAACTCCGTTTTTAACATAACCAAAACGATATTCATTATTTAATGAAACAAAATACTCTTCTATTTTATCCAGAACTTCAATAGCCCGTTTTTCAGTTGGATATTCACCTAAAAGCGTTAAAGAGTCATCCTTTGAACAATTGTTCCCATATCCAAGAATGCGATTTTCCTCAGTTACAAATAATGTACATCTAGTCATGTCAAAAATTGTTTTCTTGTTCTGCGACCTAATCAGCATTTTATTTTCCTCCGTTTCTATCAAGCTACATTTCGGCTACAATATGTACAAAGATCCTTCTTCATTACTTCATAATTCTCCTTCTGATCTTTTAAGTAATTCATATGTGTACTAAAATAAGAAGCAAACCATTTTGTAGGATCGATATCCTTAACGCATGTATATGCAACTAAAGCTAATAATGATTTTCTGTTTTCCTGATTCCTAGCTTTTGATTTTGAATCTACTTCAAGCAGATAATCTTCTAAACACAAGTCATAGAATTCCACATCTTCCTCAGTTACATTTTCTCCAATGGCTGCTTTAACAAAATCAATTTCACTTTCCTTATTCTCTTTTTCTTCATTCTCTCTAGCTTCTAATTCTGGTTTAAAATATTCCTCCATCAAAGTATCCAAAATTTGTACCTTTTCATTCACAATTCCTTTGTCCTTGGAAGACTTCTCTGCATTAATTTCTCCCCATGAACGTTCATTTGCCTTTTTATTACATAAATCTGTCGCTAAATGAGTCAAAAACTCATTATACTTAATATCTTCCAATGATAATTTTTTGAATTTATTAAATAAGGAAATAAGAAGAAATGCATTCTTAGTAGTAAACAACTTAGCATTTTCATCATCTATTACCTTATGTAATCTATTCAAATTATTCTCCATTTCTTCAAAATTCTCTTTTGAACAATGTTCGGATAAATACTCTCCCTGAGACTTTGCTGATTTCTTCCAGTCCTCAAGAAAATATGTAACCATCAAAGTTTCAAAGACAACCTTATCGACAACGCCATTATTGATATCTGTAGAAGATAATCCAGAACAATCCTTGAAAAACTTATTGCTAGATAAAAGCTTGATTTCTCTTGCGATCTTATCAGAATATGTAATAGCATTTTGTGCCACATTTAAACTCTTTTGACGATTATACCTTCTCATATGATATGCAACTTCTTCATCTGTACAGTTAAGATGTTTAACCACATCAAAAGCATAACTATCAAAGCATTCTTTAAGTTCATCTGGAAGATCCTTATACATCTTTCCTCTCAAATCATATTCTATATATTCATATTCTCTTTTTCCCTCATGGTCATACATAAAATTACCTTCTTCATCTTTTTTAGCAACCTTATACGCCACAATAGGAAATTCGATATTCTTACCCAATCTAAATCCATTGAGCTTATACTTTCTTGAATTTGTTAATCTCTGTTTCCCATCAATAAGCCACTGCTCTACTTCACCGTTTTTGATTTGTTCACAAATTTTAATGGAATCTAAATCTTCCCCCTTGATGATAGTGGCAATCAGACCATCTCTACAAGAGTTATCCCACATATCTGCATTTCTCTGAAGAGGATGATCATCTCTAATTTCACCACGTTCAAAGCGATTAAGCAGGACAGATAACATATATGTATCTTTCTTTGTCTTATCTCTTCCTCCAATTACTGTTACCATGATTATTTTCCTCCCTTTAAAATGCAAATATTTTCATATAATCTAAATTCTAAAATTGCCTGATTATATTCTCTCTCTGATATATTTAGTATTCTCTTAATATCCTTTGGATCATATCCAACCATTATATACATAGCAATTTTTCTATTTCTTCGTGACAGGTTGTCCAAAAATTTACCTACTCGATCAGAGTATTTTAAACCTGTTACCTGGTCTTCCATGTCACTCTTCATATCATTTGATATAATTTCTAATAAATTAGTATCATTCCCGTCTTGACTAGAAACAGGCGCATCTAAAGAAACTTCTTGACTACCATATCTATCGTTTGTTCCACCTCTCTTTTTACGATTTCTCTTTGTCATAGCTGTCTTGAATTTATTCCGCAAATGAAATTTCAATATGTTTTCAAAAGAAATTCCCTTCGATTCATCGAAGCTTTGTATATCATTCCATAAGACCATGTTTGCAATACTATAAAAATCATCGTAATCTTTTTCAAAAATTCCTCCAAACTTAGAAAAAATCTGATATGAAATATATTTCAAACGTTGCATATTATTTTCACAATAATAATCAAGAAATTCTTGTTGTTTAGCTTTTTCCATCTGTTAAACCTCTATATGTATTAATAATTTTGTATCAGTTGCAATACCATGTCATAGTATTTTGTTCTTCCCTTATAAGCAGAAAATGCACTTTTAGATAGTTCTGCTTTAATTTTTGATAATGACCAACGCTCAGATGATGCCTTAATCATGACATCTATGTATAGAAGTGACTGCTTGATATCTCTTCTGGTTTCCTTCAGCTCATTCCTCAATTTGTCGATTTTTGTCATTAAATGCGCTGGAGGACGATGCCCCATTCTGGCGTGATCAATATCTGATATTGCACTATCATAATAAGATAATCCCTGGAGTAATTTTGCCTTACGTTCTGTAAGCTGCTCTTGACTCCATGCAGCTAATCCCATGATTGATTTAATTTCTGTCTGGATGATTTCTACATCTTTAGGATCAAACTCTGTACAATTTTTACCAATGTACACTCCCTCTAAACTATAATCAGGAATTTTTGTTTCTTCTTTCCCTTTTTCTAAATTAAGCATATAGAATTTACCACTATGAATCCAAGAAAGTGCTTTGCGATTATTCTGTAGAAGTGATCTTGCCTGTTTAAAAGTAAAATGTTTTGCATGATTAGGAGACGTTGATGCTCTATAGTCACCATATTTATAGGGATTCTCCATCACATATTCCTTTCCATTTGTTAATACATACATGTTAAAAACCTCCATTTCTTTAATTTTGTGTACACTAAATAACAGGACTGGAGAGATTTGAACTCTCGTATCCAGGAGTCAAAGTCCTGTGCCTTACCACTTGGCGACAGTCCTAATTATGTTATTTTTATTAAACAGGGGGTATTTTCATTGACAATAATCAGAAAGATGTGTATTATAAGAATACACATAACTTCCGTTATGTTGGGTTAAATAGATTGCTACGTTTCGTGAGGTGCGCCAACACCGTTTGCAACGATTCGCAGCAATCTTTTTTTATTTCCTGTAATTCTCATTATAATCACGAACATACGTTCTGTCAACACATTATCGAACATTTGTTTGTTTCTTTTTTTTGGATTTTACTAGATAATAAAAAATCATGTACTTTTCCATCTCTGAGAAACATGTTCTTTTTTTGAGTATTAAATGCCATCAAGTGAGGAACATAATCATCTTCGTTGATTAATAATGTACCAGATTTAGAAATTATACTACATCCTTCTTCTATCGTTTTTCGTTCCTTCTTTTCAGCTCCATTTGTTAAATCCACAATACAAACAGATACATGATTTCCATACATCTGCTTATGTTGAATTAATCTGTCGATTGCCTCATCAGCTGTAACTATAATAATAGATTCATTCACAACTTACCTCCTCATCCCTATACTTCTCCAAAGTTTGCCAGGTACGCATGAAAAACTTCTTTCATCGTGTTAGGATTACTAATTCTTCCCAATCTACTTTTGATTCTTCTTTTGTCAATCGTTCTAACCTGTTCGCACAGAGCCATTGAATCAGTTTTTAACCCCTGTGTATTTTCTTTTTCAATGACTGCGTGCGTAATCTGATTTCGCTTTTTGGTTGTAGTTGTCAGTGGTACAACAATTGTAGTTGGGCTATACTTGTTTCCGATATCATTTTGAACAATCAATACTGGACGTTCTTTTCCCTGCTCTGAAAATGCAGCGCCGGACAGATCAGCCAATACAATATCTCCTCTTTTAACGTCCATTAAACTCCTCCCTTCTATAATTTTCACAAATTATGTAATTGTTTATGAAATGATATTGGAAACAAGTAATTATATTATACAACTATCATAATTTTACCATATATTTCAGTATATTTCTAATGGTAATTATTTCCATTGATTCTAAAAACTTCCATTTATGCTATAATAATTCTCCATTTTATAAATACTTTATCCTCAACTTATCAGCCATATCTAAAACAATATTCAGTTTTTCAATATCACTATGCCCATTATCTTCAATTACCCATTTAATCACTTTTCTAAAATCATCCTGCTTAAATGATATTACTGGCGAGTCATCAATCCTAATCTCTGTATCGCCCTGTTCTGCTTTGAGGATCGTTTCACCAATATCCTCAAAATACATCTGCTTTCTTTTTGAACTCAATCCGATATATTTTGATGTTATTGCAGGGCTAGAATGATGATAAATATCCTGAAGTATTTCTAGTGCATTGGGATCTCCTGGATGAATTATCTTAGAAATATAACCAAATGTCTTTCTAAGACTATGGCAGCTTACATTGTAAGTGATCCCACATTCATCAGCTGCCTTTTTAAATTTCTTACGGAATCCGTCTGTCTGCCATTTTAAAACATCATCATACTCCACAGTATTATATAAATATTCACCTAAAGTTACATATTCTTTCTGCTTTTCAAAATCTTCTTGAATCTTTTTCTTTCGACCTTCAGTAAAATCTTTATTTAAAAACTTACACCATAATTCCAAATCATTTTTCTTATAAACTGGATTTTCTTTTCTATTTATCCACTCTAATTTACTTGGAGTCATAAATACATAATCATTTATAGATTTGGAAGGTATAACACCTGTATGTTCACAATATTCTTTTATAACAGCAAACACAGCTTTACTTATTGGCATAATCGTAATTTTACCTGTTTTCTGTTCTTTTAAAGTTCTGATCTCATTTCTTTCCTTTCCATTATCATAATATAAATCAGACCATTTAATTGACATTGTATCTCCAATACGTCGTCCCAAAAGAATACCAAGCATGAATGTAAGATATCCATCCCATTCTTCATGATCTTTAAACCAAAGGATCATATTCTTGACATCTTCAAGGTTCCATATTGGGTCAACCTCTGTAGCTCCTCTTTTCTTGGTAGCATATCTTGATTTTTCCGTATTCTCTTTCATTGCAATTTCCTCTTTAATTTTTGAGTATAAAAATAGCAATCAGTTTTCATTTAACCGATTGCCATTACATGTAGATTCTCTTAATATTTATTATTTTCATTATATTTCCTTATATTTTTCATTATTATCATCTTCATTTTTACGTTTATCTAATCCCCAAATTGGATAACAAAGTCGTACAACTTCTTTTGGGTTTTCTTTATTGGTTACTTTCCAATACATAACTTTCGTTTCTGGATCTACTTCAAACATCTGAGATTTATCTCTCATATTATAATTATTAACACGACAACGTGTTAAACTTATAGCATATTCATAATCTATTTTATTGAACATATATCCGAGAACTATCTGTTTTATCATATCGTCAACTTCAACGAGATTTCTTTTTTCTCTTTCATTCAACCAATAACATTTATTAATTCCCCTTCTTTCCATATACTCTTCAACAGAAACTACTCGCTGCCCTTTATACGGCATATTTCCTTCATTTCTTTCATATTCGATATATTTATATATTCCGACTATCACTAAAAATATCGTCCAAAAACATCCATGTAGGAAATTACCTGTAAGTCCTCCTAGAAAAAACACCAGAATGGCTAATAAAAACCATGAACTGTAACGCATAAACGATCCTCCTATTCAAGTACATTTAAATCATCATCAACCTTAAATAATCTTTTGCCACAATCAGCACATATGGCATATTTACCAGTATTTTTATATTGCAACCTGCTATGTAGTTCAGTTGCTTCAATTTCTCCGGATTCTAGGTCGACGTAATATTCCCCTATTCCAGATATTCTTTGTCTAATACACATCATTTTCCCTCCGCAATATGGACATTCATGCAGTGGAAATTTTGATACATCTATTTCGCACATTATTTTTCCTCCTTCAAATGTCAGTTTAACAACTCTTGATTATCAAAAATATTTCCAACTACTTTCAAGTATTTAGATGGGCGCAGATTAAATCTTCTCCATTTATTCATCAAACAAAAAGAACCTTCCGAAAAATTTATAAAAAAAGTATCAAAGCCAGAAAAATTCCGTCCATCTCCATTGTCAACTCCGTACTGATTTGTTTTAATAATATCGTTCTCCCAAATCTTCTGTCCGTTTTTGTCGGACAATCCTGTGTACTGACAGAGAGTGTTCTGGTCGATTTCATACCACTTAGTTTGACTTAATGGAGCAATATAGTATCTCGGTTTTCCTGGAGAATTAGGACATGGCATGTAATATCCTTTCACCCATTTACCATTATCTTTTCTCTTAGCCCTAAAAAGAATTTCTCTCACCGTCACACCTCCGCTAAACCTTAATTTTAACCAAATAGCTGTTTCAATGCTTCATCATGCATTATCAGTTCACTTCTATAGCATTTTTCTCATATCATCTTCTTTTGCATTTAATACAAACAGAAAATCTGAGTCATCTAAACTTACTTTTATCAACTCTCGGTGTTCATCTAAAACATCAATAAAACCATGATAAATATTGGTACACTCATATTGCTTACCTAAAATAAAATGTTCGTCTGTTTTTCTTGAAATTGCAAAATTCATATCTTTTACCTCCACCAAATCTTAATTTCGCTATTTAGATTTGTTCTATTTGACATTATTATCCTCACTAATCTCCACAGGATTATCTAATCTTTTTAATTCATCTCTATGCTCCACCAAAGCTGCACTTGCAATTGTATTTACCTTATTCTGATAAAAAGCCTCAATCTCTCCTTTAGCTTCCATCACTGTCTTATCCATCTGTTCATTGAATTGATTCACGATAAAGTCCGTATTGATTCCGATGTCCATTTTTAATTTATTTAACTTCCGCAGAATATCTTCCTTGTCGGCTTTCTTTAAAGTTCCCTTCTGATTAAACAATTCAGTTACTTCTTGAATCAACTCTTCTGACACACGGGTAGCATTTTTTCTTTGTGTTTTAAATTCATCTTCAAACTGTTCTCTCTTTGACACAAAATCGCAAGGAGGAATCTTTCCATCTTTTTCAGTCCATTGTACTGTAACAGGTACGCCTGTTCCGATATTCATGCTTGTGATGGCTTCCGCAAATTGAGAATAACTCATTTCCACTTCTGCAATCACTTTATCTCCGTGTATCCAGTCTCTGTTTAATCTTCTTTCAATGCTTGCATGATATAATGTCATACAAATGGTATCTCTATGCTGAATACTGCTGCCAAATAAGGCTTCTTTTGCACCTGTCCTTCTGCTGAATAGTAACGTCCCGTAACTGGGATGAGTAGTTCTTACTCCAAATTTTGTTTTTTCTATCTTTTTATTTTCGTCCATATTTTATCACCTCAATATAACAACTATTTGTTTAATACCACAACTGTTTCCTTCAATACAACAAACAAATTAATCAATACTACAACTATTATAACCTATACGATTCTATTTGTCATTGCTTCTTTTGATCCTATTTTTATAAAGGATTGTTTGTTTTCCTTTAGTTAAACAACCAGGACATAAGCATCCATGATATGCCATATCATCTTTAACTGAATACATTTTATGTCCACATTCTGTAAAGAAAAATGTCCCATTTCCATTAATTTCTGGACTTGTATCATATACTGCCGTTTTCATATTCACTCCATTTCAGTTACTTCACACCATGAATTATCACAACATTCTGGGCCATCCAATTTTCCTTCTTGGATTTCATATTTTAAAATATCTTCAGCTTCCTCTTTACTATTTGCCTCAATCTCATAACTTTTACTATAGGTTTCATAATAATCTACTAAATATTTCTTCATAATTTCCACCTTTCCTTTCACTTTCACATAAAAATTCTTCTTCCGACATGAGAAATTGAATAATAACTCCGTTGCATTTCTCTTGCTATATCCGAATATGTTTTTCCTCTGCATATAAGAAACTTAATCCTGGCAAGCTCGTCTGGTGTAAATTTCTGTCCATGTCTAACAGTCGTATAGTTGGATACTATCTCATTTACCCATTCAGGCTCAGGAACCAATGATTTCAATTCATATTTAGACCAATTAATTGTGTCTTTATGTTTTTCAGCCCATTTCCAAAAATCTTCTGCATCAATGTAATATGTATAATGTGTACCATGATTTACTTTCTTTGATGGTAATCCAAATTTTTCTATCCAACGCTTTACAGATCTTATTTCTGTATTAAAAGATTGCGCTACAGTTTTTGCAGAAAGCTTGTCATTATAATGAGATAGACCCATTTTTGCTGCCTTTCGTTTTACTGAATATATGGATCTGTTTAACATCTGAGCAGTTTTCTGAACAGTCTGATACTGATATCTATTACGCAATGCCCGTTCTTCTGATTCCGTCCATTCCCTTTTCATATCGTTTTCTCCATCTTTTCAATTTTCAATTTATAATTTTTCTCCACAATAAGGACAATATTTCCATCCTTTTTCTTCTACATCATTGAATTCATTTTTTCCTTCCCAACCTTGTGTGCCTAAGTTTTTGCCACAACATGAGCAATGTAATGTTTGAATTCCTCTATCGCTTGTTGCCATTCCTCCACCATATGCAATCATTTTATTTTCCTCCTAATCATTTGAATCATGAATATATTTTACATCTGCCAAAAAGTTAACTGTAAATTTTTCATATGTTTGTCTCCTTATATCACTATTTGCTCGTTTCATTTCTTGCAATCGCTACAACAATTTCTGCAAGTACAGAACCAACCTGTGCTACAAGTTCTAAATATGAAATATTTCCATTTTTATAATGCTCTACAATCTCTTTCATTTCCCTATTAGTCATCCTTATCAATCCTTTTAATACATTTTTCCAAATAATCACTAAATTCCATATCAGTGAATTCAAAAAACAACCGCTCTAGCGATTTTTTATCTGTTGACTTTTCATAAATATTGAAAATATCTTCTGCTATACCAGAAAATTCAAAGTCACAAGCTTCAATTGCATCCACTAAAATCGTGTCTTTATCAATACCATCAAATTCAACCTTCTCTTTTGACTGTCTAATTTTCTTAATCATATTTAAATTGTTTTTCTGCTCAAATTTTTCAATATCATTTTTGAGTTTTGTATCTAATGTAATACCAGAAGAAATCAATTCACCTGTCTCACTATTATATGTCTCTTGAAAAATTGTTATTGGAGTAAAGTTTTCGATGAGTTCATTGGAAGTATTAGCAAAAACAATATCAACCAATACTTTTCTACCCTTAATATCATCAGTAAGAATCATCACATATTTTTTATTTGTATTCAAATTCATATCATTTTTCATATCAATTCTCCTATTCTGCATCCAATATTAATTCTCCATTTAACCCTTCATAGATCAATACGTCCTTGATTTTTACAGTCAAAGTTTTTCTTGGAGTTTCCAGAATGATTTCTGTATCTGGACTTTCTTTCTTTAATTTATCAAGCTGCTTAATCACCTTATCTATTCTGCTTTCTTTCATATAATGTTTTCCTTCCGTATGTGATTTTTGTAATGTGCTTACAGGTAAGCCAAGTGTCTCTTTTGTTGTAGATATTAGCAGCTCCAAGATTTTTTAATAATTTATCTCCACCCTTAGATGTTGCGAAATAGCAACCAGCAAAATAGTCATTATTGATCAATGTTCTAATAATATACTTTGGGTCAATTTTTTCGGTTCCAACATTTCCATTGAAATTAAATTCAACATTAACATAATTGGCCTTAAGATTGTTAATAGACCTAGCCAACTCAATCTCCCAATCTTTTACAACAGACTTTTCAGTGATATATTTTTTAACCAATTCATTTCCTAGCTTTGCCTTAATTAACCACTCTCTATTATATTCAAATCTTTCGTTTGCTTCGTCTTCAATATTCATATATCCACAAATCATTTTTGCAATATCATTAGATGTGAACATATGATTAAACTTAGGTAAAGTTACATCATCTCCTGACAAGATAGAGATCCTTGCTGCTCTTTTTTGACTATTAATGAAATCCTCATCGGTAACAGAATTAATATCTACTTCAATACTGTCATAATATCTTCTAAATAACACATTCTGGAAATATTTATTTTTCTCTACTACATAGTCATTGAAACCAACGCAACCAGCTGGATATATGAAGTCTTTAGAAAATTTTATATTGAACATATATTCACCAACAATATAAATTATCTGTTCTGTTTTATCTAAAATTGCCACCAAATTATATTTGATATCTATATTCGAAAAATCCCTGTCATAAAATTTATAATATCCATAAATATATTCTGCATTTCCGTTTGTACATCTCGTAAAACTAAAATACTTATTTTCATCATTTAACTTAAAAGAACCTTTTGTATTCAAAACTTTATCCTTAAACTGTTCTAATAACGTCATAATTTTACCTCCAATTTTAATCATAATAAAAGACAGAACCTTTTATATAATTCTGTCTTCCCTTCCATTTTCATATTAAACTTTATGTATATCAAATTTTACATTATGAATATGATCTGAATTGTATCCACCACCTGCAATAAGCTTCAAATCCTTTTTAATATAATTTACAATGCATTTTGAATCTTCTTCATCATAGATTTCATCAAAATCATATTCATCCGTAAATGAATATTCTTTATCTTCTGTCCAATCATTTATATAATCTATATCTGGATGATCTTCGTCTATTGTGTAATAAATCTTTCCTACATATTTCATAATCTTATACTTCCTTTCTTTTCTTTAAGCTCAATATTCATCGTCCGAATCTTCTTCCCACTTATCAGGATCTTTAACTTCTTCGCCAAACAAATTGTACCACTGTTCACAGTTAGGACATTGACAAGCTCCCATATAATCATCTTCAAGAAGAATTTCTGTACCACATTTACAAAGCGCATGAGCTGGCTCTGTCCAATACCATGTGTTTTTATCAACATATGGTTCTTTAAAATGTTCTCTGTCATCTTTGACAGACAGATAACTCTTCCACCAAGTACAATCTTCTTCAGAACAAGGTACATATTTGTTTGATTCTGTTTCAGATTCCTTTAATGGTATAATAGCTGCATCTTTTGATAACAATGGGAAGCCATAACCATTTCCCTTACGTTCTCCAATTAAATCAAACTGTAAACTATATTCTGTATGTGATTCTCTATGCCGTTCTGAAATAATTTTAATCATTGTATTTATCCTCCAGTTCTTTAATGATTTTAATAAGTTTTTCATTATCTGTAAATAACTCTTTGTTTACTTTAACAATTTTCTGATTATCATTATTAATTTGTTGCATTAATTTTGAAAGTCTTACATAATCTTCCCTTACTTCTATTTCTTTGTTAATTATTTTAATTATTTCATTTCTAAGATTAAAATTATCATTAACTGCTTTTGCATAATTTTTAAGTGCATCAACATATTTTACATAATCTACACCAAATAACCAATTAACAATTTTCTTCCGTAACCAATTCATAATCAAATCTCCTTTTCATATTCAACCTTGGGACATCCATAAATATTATGTGCAAAATGAGGAAGCTTAGAATATCTTTTAAAAATATGTTCATGTACATACTGTTCACTTCTCTTATCTGAGCTTGGCCCATAGTCCCAATTCTCCAAATACTCAATTCCCCTATCTGTTAAAATTTTAATTTCATAGAAGTTAGTTCCATCATTATGTGAACACTTAAAGTATAAATGTCCATTAATATCATAGATGTGTACATAGTCACAATCCTTCATTGCCTTATAATACATTTCCATAAAGTCTGTGAAAATTGTTCCAGCTTTCCTTTTACCATTCCAGATTTCATTTTCTCCCATAAGGATGCAGGTTTTACCATCAAAATATTTTCTTAACTCCCATTTTGCACCTTCCCAATTCCCATCACTCTGAAATATAATTTCATCCCAAATCTGATCCTCTGTTGGATTTTCAATGCCATTTTCCTTTAAAATTTCGACTGCATCCTCTTTATAATCATCCCACAGATTATAGTTATTAAATACAGTTCTTACCTTATATTCTCTCATTTCATTCATCTCCCGTAATTTTATATCACTCCAATTGCTGTAGCCATCTTCTGCAAAATCCCAGATCTGTTTCTATTATTTCTATGTTCAATTCTTTTCATTGCTGCCATTGCTGCTAGCTGGTTATCAACCTCAATGTAATCCTGCATCTGCTTTGGTGTTAAGCTGTTATAGGGAGTAGATAAACTCTGATCAATGATATCTGTTCCGTTTGTTCCATAGATAATTCTAAAATTAAACACTTTCACTTTACATTCCTCCAATTTTTCGTAAATAAAAAGCAGATGACCTTTTGATCATCTGCTTAATTATTCTCTATTTTATTTAAAAGTTGTAGAAACAAGATCGTCTCTTTATGCACTATTCCTCATAGTGACCTCTACAAGCAATTATCCATAAGAAACCATTTTCATCTATATTGTAAACTAATCTATTGGCTTCATCTATCCGGCGGCTCCATGCTTTTCTATGCTTTAATGGTTCAGGCTTTCCAATTCCTTGTGATAATCCCTCACGCTCAATGCTCTTTACAAGTTCATTAATACGCTTCAGTGTCTTTTTGTCCTGCATCTGCCAGTAAAGATAATCGTCCCACGCTCGATCACTCCATAATTTCTTCATTAGTTTACCTCAATCAATTCGTGTTCCTGACCTTTGCCAGCTTCTAACTGTGCCATGCTTCTATCAATCATAGCAAGATATTCAGCGTTCCTTGCTGCCTTCTCCAACTGGTTATATCTCTCTAAGCTTAAAATAACAACATTTTTTTCATTTTTACGAGTAACTATAACCGTTTCTTGCGAATCCGTAGCTTTATCACAATAATCTTTTAAGTTATTCCTAATTGTAGAATAATTTACTGCCAACATAATAACACCTTCTTTCAATTGTACAGTTTATTGTCCTTTTTATTGTACAATAATCTTACTACATTATTATTCTGTTGTCAAGGCTCTTGATACTACAAATCAATTTACACTCATAATAAATCCCCCAATGTTTTCATATCATCATGTTTAAATCCTAAAACTGCTAAAGCCTGGTTAATACCTTCCGCATATCCAATTTCCTGATCGGCTAACCGTAACTTACATTCTGCGTCAACATTTTCCCCGTCTTTCAAAAGTCTTTCATACGCAGCATAGTTCTTTTTGAAATTATTTGCCTTTATTATCGCATCATACATAAGACCTTCACATTTCTTCAGTTCACCTTTTGTCATAACGCACCTCCTAATAATATTCCTCTTCATCTTCATCAGAAATATCATAACATTCCATTGTATCAATATCCCAATCCAATTCATCAATAGGTCTGTCCCACAAATCTTCATCATCTGCAATGTAGTTCATTAGATTGGCAAAACTGCTTGATTTTAAACCTTCCATTTCTTCTGTAAATTTGTATGTGGGTTTCATTCCTCCATCTTCAAAGATGTACATATCAATTGAATTATCTTTGTTTACACACGCTTTAATAAATCCATATCCATTTTTATGGAATACGAAAAATTCACATAATCTATCATTCATATTCCAATCAAATTCTGTACTATCATTCCCATTCATATAATAGATTGCTCCATTATTACAAAGCATATCGTCTGTGATACTGGGATACATTTTCCTTGCCACTTTAAAAATCCGTTCAATTTCTCTTTTGAATTCTAATCCGTTCATTTTCATTATCTCCTTATACTTTGAATTCTTCAGCTACTTGTAATAAATATACCAAATTATTTGTTTCTGTTTTAATTTCACTAATTTTATTTTCATATGCTTTATTTATTGTTTTCTGGAATTCTGGTTTAATACTATTCCAATATTTCATCAAATCACAGATTCCTTGTCTTGTAGACTTCGTAATGATAATACTATCATTTTTAAATTCTGCTTCCATTCTAGGAGGAGTATTTCTACAATTTAAAGTTCCAGCATAATCAAAATCAATAATAACACGTTCTTTACCAACACAGATTCTAACACTTTTTGCAAAATTGTATACATTTAACGTATTTTTTACAAAGCAATGCTCATTGAGTTCT
>OHGL01000400.1_pt1 | contig 19207 bp, 20 predicted proteins | sample 1567731 | NCBI WGS metagenome assembly OHGL01 (sample SAMEA3879606, study PRJEB24766) | human gut metagenome | biome: human-associated habitat; feature: feces | place: USA | collected 1985/1987 | reverse complement strand
TGATCGTAAAATGCTTTCCTGCCTCTGTCCTTCTCCGGATTGCTTCTGCCACAACCTCAATATCATATGGGATCTCCGGAAGAAGAATTATGTCTGCTCCGCCTGCAATTCCGGCATGCAGAGTTACATGACCTACTTTGTGACCCATAACCTCGATAATAAATACACGGCTGTGGGAAGTTGCTGTCGTATGGATTCTGTCAATCGTATCTGTTGCGATATCAACTGCACTCTGGAATCCAAATGTCATGTCTGTTCCCCACAGATCGTTATCGATCGTCTTCGGCAGTGTCACTACATTGAGTCCTTCCTCACGAAGAAGATTTGCTGTCTTATGAGTTCCATTTCCACCAAGGATCACAAGACAATCCAGACTTAACTTGTGATAAGTGTGCTTCATAGCTTCTACTTTGTCCAGCCCATTTTCATCCGGTACACGCATTAGTTTGAACGGCTGTCTTGAAGTTCCAAGGATTGTTCCTCCGACTGTTAAAATTCCTGAGAAATCTTCAGCTTTAAGCATTCTGAAGTTCGAGTAGATCAAACCTTTATATCCCTCTTCAAATCCATAAATCTCCACGTCTTTACGTGCCTGAAACAGTCCTTTCACCACGCCGCGCATTGCTGCATTCAGTGCCTGACAGTCGCCGCCGCTTGTAAGCATTCCTATTCTTAACATATGTCTGCTCCTTTCTATGTTGCCTGTGTATAACTTTATCATTACTATGAACCATAATAGTTTATCCACATTCTGTATACAATACCAGTAAAATTATAACTTATTTTTATGGTGGAGACAATAAGGGACAGAGGATTTTTCATTTGCGGCAATCCTATTGACAAAAATTCCCCTGTCTCTTTTTCCAAAACGTGCTATAATACATGTGGAAAATTTGTGTAGAAAGCAGGTAGTATTGTGGATAAGTTAGATATAAAATTGTGGACACTTGCGTCCAAAGGCCAGATCGTTCCTGACCGTTCATTACTGAAGACACCGGAACAGATTGAAATGATCAAAAAAAGTGCAGAACTGAACACCGCAGTTCTCGACCATGTAGCAGCTCATATTCATGCAGGAATGAGCACTGCCGAAATTGACAAACTTGTATATGATTTCACAACAGAGCACGGAGGAATCCCGGCGCCTCTGAATTATGAGGGATTCCCGAAGAGCGTATGTACTTCCATCAACAACGTCATCTGCCACGGTATCCCAAGTGAAAATGAGATTCTAATCGATGGAGATAAAATATCCACGGTAATTCAGACAGTCAGTATCGGGGAGCAGGAAGAACTAAAAGACTTTATTCAGAAAAATGATAAAAAGCATAAAAATAATGGTAAGCCACGCATACAAGTTCAGCGGAATTGTATGCAGGAATAAAGAGAACCCATCAATCCCGCTGTTTTCAGGAAGAGAAGACGATACAGCTGCTGCCCAGCTGGAAACCGGAGCGATAATGCAGATTGGAGCCGCCGTAGCATCAATAATATATGCCAGTTTCGCACGGGTGATTTTAAACTTATCTGTAACAGGTCTCATAACCGTACCGACCGTAAGACAGTTGAAATAATCATCAATAAAAATCAAAAGTCCCAGAAAAAAAGTAACCAGCAGTGCAGATCGTTTCCCATTAATCTTCCTCGCTGCATAATTACCATACGCCTGAGAAGCTCCTGATTTCTGAATCGCTGAAACAATAATCCCCAAAAGAACCAGGAATACGAGAATATTCACATTCCCTCCAACCTTATTCGACATGATATCAAACATGGTGTCGATCGCCCCCAGGAAATTGAATCCCGTGAACATAAATGCTCCAATGAAGATACCGATCGCCAGTGACATATAAACTTCTTTGGTAACCAGCGCCAAAACAATCGTTATAACCGGTGGTACCAGTGACCAAGCTGTTTCTGCCATAACTCCAACCCCTTCCATTCTTCGCACGTATTTTTACGCACATGTTTTGATTATCCTTGATTATTCTACACAACTGTAACAATGTCAAGAATGAATTAGATATACGTCAGAAAATTTTTTCACATTCCTCTCCACTTTCTATAAAGCACCTGTATTTACCTGTAATACTTTCCGGTTTATTCAACAGAAATGACCGATTGCTTCCTATTGGATCAATCAGCCATTTCTATACCATATATTATTATATTATTTCCTTATAACGGACTTATGCATTTCCTGCCCGTCCGAAGTATAGCCTGTAACAACAAGAGCATCTTCTCCCGCTTCCATGACAAGGTAATTATCGGTTTCCGGCTGTGGTGCAGAATAGATGTCCAACGAATGTGCTTTCCACAGTCCCGGATAGCGCACATCCCCGGCCACCCCGGTAATGATATAGTAAGGTCCTGTTTCCGCACGCCTGAAGTCATAAATGCGTCCGCGATCCCTATACGTATGCAGATGGGCAGACAAAACCAGATCCACATGGTTTGCATCAAAGACAGGCATAAATTCCTGTCCTTCCGGAGAAAATCCCTCTTCTCTCCCTTCCCTTCCTGCAAAGGCATATTGCAGAGGATCCTTGTGCATCAAAACAACTTTCCACTTTTTATCAGTCCTTGCCAAATCATCAGCTGCCCATTTCTTTTCTCTTTCAAACAAGTCAGGATACCATTCTTTTAATTCATTAAGCTGTGTATCCAGTACGGTAAAATGTACATCTCCCCAATCAAAAGAGTAGAAATGGTCTTTATAATCAGCATCTCCATTATTCGGCAAATGAAAATGAGCCAGATATCTGTCCGGTTTTGCCATTTTCCAATCGAGAGAATAATCTTCATGATTCCCCATCACCACTGCGCCGGGAATGGTATCCATAATCCCTTTCATAGAGCGCATCCATGCCTGCCACTGGTATTCATCCTGTCCATTATCTACCAAGTCACCCATACTGACAAAAAACGCGGCATCTTTATTTAATTCATACGCTTTGGCCGCCAGCTTTGACCAGCCTGTATAATCCGCACTCTGGGAATCAGGATAAATCACCGTCTTAAAAGCGCCGCCGTCATCAGTCCTGAAATCCATCCAGCCGCTGACAGTATTTCCGGTACGTGTACGATACTCATATGCCGTACCTTTCTTCAAATCTGTCAATTCCGCCGTATATATATAACTGTCCGTTATGCCATTATTTCCTTTGAGAACAGCACCTTTGGCAGAAACAGAAAAAATTCTGTCATTTCCTTTTTCACGATATTCCACAAACGCTTCCACCGATTTCGGCAACTGGAACATGATTGTGCGGTTGTGTTCATTATCTGCGGCTACCAGCTGGCGAACAGATATCGGATTCATCGTCTCCTTCAACGGGACAGCCGCCTGGGAAGTACCTTTATTCGTACTGCCCGCGCAGCCTGCCAAAAAGAGCGTTACCGCAAACGCTGCTGCCATTACTTTTTTATATGCCATAATATCCCTTCATCTACTCCTCAAACTTATTTTCCTCCGCCCAGCGGATAATTTCATCCACCGGTTTTTGCGGCAGGTTCCTCTTATACGGTACTGATAAAAAACCGTCTACCAGTGCGCCTTTATCTTCCAACAATCTTTTAAAATCATTTGCCGTCTTTCCCGGCTGCCCGCCGCTTGTAAAGAAAGGATATATCCGCTTCCCTTTCCATTCTGCTTTGCTGATGAAACTTTTTACAGCAGGCGTAAGCGTAAACCACCATACGGGAGATCCAACAAATATGACATCGTACTCTGCCGTTTCAGGCATTTTTGCCAATTCGGGAAGCGATTTTCTCAACTGTTCCAATCCCCCCTGCAGGACTGCCATACCGTAAGAAGGAGCATAACTCCTCTTTGTACGGATTTCACCGAGTTCTCCGCCCACCGCCTTATGAATCATTTCCGCAATCGCTTTTGTATGTCCCGTTTTTGAAAAATACACAGTAAGGATTTTCATAATTTTCTTCCCCTTTCTTTCAGAAAATATCTTTCACCGCTTCTTTTGCCCAGTTCCGGATCTGCACCTCTTTTGTAATTAAGATATCACCGGAAAACTTTACATTCAACCCGGATTTGACAAAGCCCCCTGAAAGGCTGGCTGCAAAATCCTGCAGAGAATGCCCGGCCCATCCTTCATTAGTAACAAAGGGATAGATAATCTTTCCTCTTAAGTCATGGTTTTTCAGGAAACTTTTCATCGCTGGAGCGATACTGTACCACCACACCGGCGTTCCCAGAAAAATCATATGGCAGGCATCTATATCCACAGGGAACTCATTTAAGACCGGAAGGAATCCTTCATTCACTTCCCTACGCCCCTGTTCCACCATCACTTCATAATCAGAAGGATACGTTTCTTTCGTCCGTATGGATGCCAATTCCCCGCCGACCGTATTTTGAATCAGTTCCGCTACACGTCTTGTATGTGAGGTCATGGAATAATACGCAATGAGAATCTTATTTTTCAACTGCATACACCTCTTTCACCATTCCAAATGCCGCCCATGCTTTCGGCCATCCCGTATAAAAAGCCGGCTGTGTGATCTCATCGACTGCTTCTCTTTTAGTGATACCACGAATACTTTCCTTTCTGCAAGTACCACCGGGAAAAACATCCCAACTATTTTTTGCTGGCTGTACAAATTCCCTGCGATGACATGATCCTCTTTCGCTATCCTACGTTTTTCCGCCCATTTCTGTCAGATAAGCCCAATACTTTTTTGGCAGGAACGAACGCTGTGCGGTAGGGTTATTTCTTTCCCGGATCGCCATATGGCGGTAATAATCACGCCACAGCTGTCGAAAGTCCTCTTCATCTTGGCTATAGGCTATATCCGTTTTCAAACTTTCCACACGAACAATCGTAACCTGCTTCCCATCATAATAAGCAGCCACATGCCGGCCCACATCATGAACTGCCCATTCTTCACAGGAAAGCCGTTTTTGAAAATGACGGACAATGAGGGGCAGCACATGATGCGTCGGATGAATGGGCGCATAAAGCATTCCCTCCGCCAATTCGCTGAACCTTACGATCCCCTTGAATTTTTCCGCTTCGTTCCCCGCCATTTGGGAACGCCTGAGAATTTCCCACATCCAGACTTCCCCTTGATGGGTATAAATAGATTTCCCCCATTTGAATCCGCGGCGTACATAGTCAAAAAGATATTCCTCACTGTCGTCATCACATAAAAAAGCGCGGTACAACCATCGGAAGGCGGCCGTCCCGCAACTTTTAAGAAATGCATCCGCCACGGTTTCTGCATGATTTATATCTGTTGTCACTTCTGTTTCTTCCCCAAAAAGATCCCCACTCCCCTGTGATACGCTGATAGATCCCATCTGACCCGTGCCGTCATGGTAAATACGATATACCGCTGACAGGAATCCTGCAAATGTACCGTCATATACATATTTCATCTTATACCTGCCTGGAAAATAGACTCATCTGCATCATTTTTCTTCCCGCCCGCTTCGACAGAAGTGCCTTTCTTAAATTCCCCGTATCAGCATCTCCCATACCGTCATACTTTCCTCCGCAGGTCACAAAATGCTTCGCCCGCTTCCAGACCGCCCCTGCCCGTTTTACATCATCCGGTGATATAAATTGATTCCGCCGCATCCTTACGATTCTCCGTGCGCTTATCACACCGATTCCCGGCACACGCAAAATCATTTCATAAGGGGCGCGGTTGATTTCCACAGGAAACAACTCCCGATGGCGCATAGCCCAGCAGGATTTAGGATCCAAATCCATATCAAAATTCGGTTCCTTTTCCGTCAGTATTTCTTCTGCAGAAAACCCATAATACCGAAGCAGCCAGTCCGCCTGATACAGTCGATTCTCCCTCAGGAGCGGCGGCCTTGCAATGACCGGCAGATTTTTACCTTCCATCACAGGTACATAGGCCGAATAATAGACACGCTTCAACTTCGCTACACGATACAGCCCCTCCGTCAGACGAAGAATATCCCGGTCGCTCTCTCCGCTTGCTCCCACGATAAGCTGTGTCGTCTGCCCGGCTGGCACAAAGGCAGGTACCCTTTTCGATCTCTCCTGTTTTTGCTCGGCAATTCGATCCCGAAAAAACTTCATGGGTGCCATGATCGCATCCCGTGATTTTTGTGGAGCTAAAAGCCTTAATGCCTTTTCCGATGGCAGTTCAATATTTACACTCACACGATCTACATACCGCCCCAGTTCATTCAAAAGTTTGGAATCCGTACCGGGAATCCCTTTCATGTGGATGTATCCATTAAAATGCTCCCGCTCGCGAAGAATCCTTGCCGTTTTAATAAGCAGTTCTGTCGTATAATCGGGCGAGCGGATAATCCCGGAAGATAAGAACAGCCCTTCTATATAATTCCGCCGATAAAACTCTATAGTCAGCGTCGCGATTTCTTCAGGCGAAAGAAACACCCTCAGTATGTCATGGCTCTTTCTGTTCACACAATACTCGCAGTCGTAAATACAGGCATTCGTCATCAGTATCTTCAAGAGAGAAATACACCGCCCATCTGCTGTCCAGGTATGACATATTCCGCTGTACTTAGCATTTCCCAAGCCGCCGGCCATATCTTTTCTTGATGACCCGCTGGAAGAACAGGACACGTCATACTTTGCCGCATCTGCCAGTATATTCAACTTCTCACCAATTTCCATGGAACCCCTCCCAAACAAATATTCTATTTCATTATACCATTAAACAGAATTTTTGTTCTGTTTATATTTATCGTTCTATATTTTATATATGTCGAAAAGGAATATCCGCTACCAAACTTCCATTTAGCCGATTTTAGCGGTCACTTTACACATCATCTTATTCCTTTTATTGAATTACATTCATTTCTTTTTAATTTTTACGGTTATTCTCCATACATATACTGTTTTTTTTTTCATGATACAGTATATAATAGAGAAGATTATTCTAATTATCCTAATTTATCATAGAATAAGGATATTTTTTCGAATCAAGGAGGAGTTCTTATGAAGAAAAAAATTTTAGCCGCACTGCTTATTGGAGCCTTATCATTAACAGGCTGCGGCACTGATAACACCCCCTCAAAAACCGCACAGAAAGATGAACTGACCATTACGGTAGGAAGAAATATGGTTGCAGGGAAATTTGATCCCACCATAGGTTACGGTGTATGGCATCCGGATATTTTCCACAGCCATATTCTTACAGTAGGCAAAGATAATAAGCTGGTCAATGATTTGGCAACAAAAGAAACCATCAGTGCCGACGGGTTGACTTACACTTACGAAATCAGAAAAGACGCTAAATTTACCGATGGTAAAACACTCACAGCAAAAGATATCGTATTCACTTTCAATAAAACAAAAGAAAGAGCTTCCGCTGCTGACCTCAGCATGCTTGATTCCGTAGAAGCAAAAGATGACTATACTGTTGTATTCCATCTGAAAAAGCCCTGGTCCACTTTCCCGTACAGCCTCACTGAAATCGGTATCGTCCCTGCCCATGCGTATACGGATACCTACGGTGATAAACCAATCGGCTCCGGCGCCTGGAAGGTACTTGATTTCAAAAAGGATCAGCAGCTTATCCTTGCTCCAAATGAATATTACTATGGCAAAAAATCTTCTTTTAAGAAAATTACCATTCTGAAAGTCGATGAGGATGCTGCTCTTGCTTCCGCCAAATCGGGACAGCTTGACCTGGTCTATGTAGATGCAGAGTCCTCCAAGACTAAAGTGGATCATATGACAGTACTCACAAAACCTACCATCGATAGCTTCTCCATTAATCTTCCCGTCATCCCGGAAACAACGGAAGATGGACAAATTGTCGGAAATAATGTCACCAGCGACATCGCCATCCGCCAGGCATTGAATATCGGCATTAACAGGCAAGCCATTATCGATAATGCATTAAGCGGCTGCGGGACACCGGCATTCAGCACCAGCCCGGAGGCTCCATGGAGCAGCAAATATACGTTCCAGGATAACCGTGTCGAGGAAGCGAAAAAGCTTCTGGAAGATGCCGGATGGAAAGATACCGATGGTGACGGCATCCGCGAAAAGAATGGCGTGAAAGCCGAATTTACCGTTACCGGACGAAGCAATGATCTTGCCCGTTACAATACAGTCGTAGCACTTGCAGAAAATGCAAAGCCTCTCGGTATCCATATCATAGCCAAGTCGGAAGCATGGGCGGAGGCCAGAAAAGCCCGGCATACCCCGACCTGCTGGTCTTTTGTTGATTTGAATCCGATTGATTTCTATCGTCAATTCCATTCTTCCCAAATTGGGAAACAGGTAATCAACAATCCCTCTTCTTACCGTAATACGGCGGTCGATGCCGAAATTGATGCAGCCATCGCTTCCAACAACAGGGAAGAATCTTATATGCACTGGATCAATGCACAAAATCTGACAGATAAGGATATCCCTTCTCTCCGTATTTCATTCCCCTCTCTCACCTACTTTGTCAAAGATGGCCTGCACATTCCTGAATATGGAAAAACCATCACCAGAGGACAGGGGATTTCCATCATTGAAAACATGAATGAATGGACTTGGGATAGCAAATAACTCCGCAACTCCGCATATTTTTCAAAGAAAGGGATTATATAGTGAACATCCGATATATTATTACATCATTTGTCCGAATGATCTTCCTTTTGATTTCAATTACTATGATCAGCTTTTTTCTGATTACTTCTTCCCCTATGAACCCTGTTGATTCCTATTTGGGAGAAATCAGCATATCCGAAGAACAGAGAGCAAAAATTGAAGAAGAATGGGGACTCAATAAATCGCCTGTAGAGCGGTACATTACCTGGGGCACGCATTTTATCTCCGGTGATATGGGAGATTCCATCAGCTACCATGAGCCCGTCAGCAAAGTGCTGAAAGAACGTTTTCAGGCGTCTTTAATTCTCATGGGCACTGCGTGGATACTCTCAGGCATTCTTGGTTTTACACTTGGCGTTATTTCAGGTACTTATAAAGGCAGTATCCTAGACAATATCATCAAAACGGTCAGTCTTCTCTTTGCATCCACCCCCGTATTCTGGATCGGACTGGTAATGCTTGTCATTTTCGCGGTGGAGTTGCAATGGTTTCCTCTGGGTCTTGCAGCACCGGCAGGAAAACTGTCTTCCCAAGTCACCGTCATGGAACGACTCCATCATCTTATACTCCCTGCTTTGACATTGAGCATCTCTGAAATTTCTTATATCTGCCTTCATACCAGGCAAAAGCTGATCGACATTATGGAAAGTGACTATATTCTCTTTGCCAAAGCGCGCGGTGAATCTACAAAACAGATTATTATGCGCCATGGTCTCCGAAATATATGCCTTCCTGCTGTCACCCTGCAGTTTGCCTACATCAGTGAACTTTTTGGCGGATCTGTACTTGCAGAGCAGGTCTTCTCCTATCCCGGATTGGGAAATGCCGCCACCCACGCAGGACTGCACGGAGACGCGCCTATGCTCCTCGGTGTTGCTGTTTTCAGTGCGCTTTTTGTATTTGCAGGCAACATGATGGCAAATATTGCCTATGGTATTATTGACCCCCGCATCAGGGAAGGAGGTAATCTCGATGCCTGAAAAGGAAATATCTCTGGCCCCGCTTCCCTTTTTTAATCCTCGTCGTAAAGTTCTGCTTATCATTTTTTCCGGACTTTTCATTCTCATTGCCGTATGTCTGTGGGGATTTTTTATGAATCCTGAACTTTATGGACCAAATTACGCTGCTAAACGGCTTTCTCCCTCGCTCGTCCATTTATTCGGTACTGACCAATTAGGACGGGATATGTTCTATCGAACAATCAGCGGCCTTTCACTTAGTATTCAAATCGGACTTCTTTCTGCTGTATTGAGTTCTTTTATCGCTCTCGTACTGGGAAGCATGTCTGCTATTTACGGAGGAAAAGTAGATTATATCATTAACTACCTCGTCGATCTCTGTATGGGTGTCCCTCACCTGATTCTTCTTATTTTAATTTCCATCGCCTGCAACGGCGGCGCCATCGGCGTTATCACCGGTGTGGCTCTTACACATTGGCCGGCGCTGACCCGTGTAGTCAGAGCGGAAGTCATGCAGGTACGTTCCGCCAAGTACGTCCAACTTTCGAGGCACATGGGAAAAAGTTCATGGTATATCGCAGTCCGGCATATTATTCCCCATGTTTTTCCACAATATATAGTCGGCCTGATACTGCTGTTTCCCCATGCCATCCTTCATGAAGCGGGAATTACCTTCCTTGGTTACGGTCTTCCTCTGGATACGCCTGCAGTTGGAATTATCCTTTCAGAATCCATGAAATATCTTTCCGCCGGTATGTGGTGGCTCGCAGTATTCCCGGGTATTGCACTGCTCATTACCGTACAGCTGTTTGATATCATCGGTGATTATATGAAAATTTATATTGACCCCCACAGTGCGCGGAAATAGGAGGAATTATGACAGAACAAATGAATACGCTCCTTGACGTCCGCCATCTTTCCGTCAGCTTTGAAAGTTACGATGCCAAATTACAGAAAGTTATTTTTACTGCTGTAAAGGACATGAGCCTCACTTTAGAAAAAGGAAAAATTCTCGCTATCGTAGGTTCCAGCGGTTCAGGGAAAAGTCTCCTTGCCCATGCGGTCATGGGAATTCTCCCTGATAATGCAAAAACAGGCGGCACCTTCTATTACAAAGGAGAAAAACTTACAAAGAAGAAGATAGAAGAAATCCGCGGTAAGAAGATGGCTTTTATTCCTCAATCCATTTCTTTCCTTGATCCGCTCATGCCCGTAGGAGAACAGGTACAAGGCATTCAGGGCAAAGCAGTTCGGGAACTTCAGGAAAAACTCTTCAAACATTTTCACCTGAAAGAGGGTACCGATAAGCTTTACCCTTTCCAGCTCTCTGGAGGTATGGCAAGAAGAATCCTGCTTTCCACCGCTCTTGTGGGGAATTCTGAACTCATCATCGCTGACGAACCTACCCCCGGTCTTGATTTGGATACAGCGGTTAAAGCATTACAGGATTTTCGCAGTATCGCCAATGAAGGCCGAGGCATCATTCTCATCACCCACGATATCGACCTTGCGATCCATATCGCCGACTCTATCGCCATATTCCACGATGGACGCATCATTGAAACCGCCGACACAAGCACTTTCACAGGAGACGGCGAGGGACTGAAACACCCATACAGCAGAGCTCTTTTCGCCGCACTCCCCCAGAACGGTTTCCGTCTGGATGTATGTCCCCGATGCGGAGCCTGCAGTGCGACATGGGAAGTTGATGAAGCAGGAATGAGGTGTAATTGTGAACATACTTGATGTAAAAAGCATCTGTTTCCGATATAACCGGGGCCCTTATGTACTGAAAAATATCAGTTTCTCCGTTAAAGAAGGGGAAATCATCGTACTCCTGGGTCCGAGCGGTTACGGAAAAAGTACTTTGGCACAGCTGATCTCGGGATTTCTGAAGCCAACAGAAGGTGAGATTCTTTTTGAAGGAAAACCATTGCCAAAATCAGGATTTTGCCCTGTCCAGCTTATTTACCAGCATCCTGAACAGGCAGTGAATCCCCGATGGAAAATGAAAGATATTCTTTATGAACCAGGCATACCGGAAGAAGACGTGCTAAAAGAAATAGGCATTCAGGAAAAATGGTATGACCGGTGGCCCAATGAACTGTCCGGCGGTGAGCTGCAACGTTTCTGCGTGGCGCGGGCTCTGCGAAAAAACACCAGACTTCTAATTTGTGATGAGATGACCACCATGCTTGACGCACTGAACCAGGCACACATATGGAACTATGTCCTGAAATATGCGAAGCAAAATAACATAACGCTCATTGCCATCACCCACAACAAATATCTGGCAGAAAAAATCGCAAATCGAATCATCAAACTGCCTGATCTGAATCATATAGATGTGGATACATCCGATATATGATATATAATTTAAAAATCCCCGATGCAGTGAATCTTCGGGGATTTTTAATGCCGTTTTACATGGGACAAATCTGAACGAATAACGGCTCATATTTTTTTGTGATTCAAAAAGATTGCAATACTCCGCTTTCTGCGTCTTTCCCACAAAATAAACGCTATGCTTCCCATCATATTTTATTTCTCCCTCTCTCCCAGGCGATACCCCACACCTCGAATAGTCCGTATGGCGGCACCTTCACCTCCCAGTTTCTGCCGCAGGCTCATGATATGCATATCAATAGTCCGGCTTTCCATTTCAAAAGGAATATCCCACACCGCCTGCATAATCTGCTCCCTAGAAAGGACAATCCCTTTATTCAGGAGCAGGTAGCAGAGTAATTGAAATTCTTTCAGCGTGACCGCCACTTCTTTTTCATCCACTGTCACTATATGGCGGTTTCGATCTGCACGGATGGTTCCAAAAGAAAGCAATTCCCCTTTCTTATCTGTTGGTTTTCCACTTCTCCGCAGGACGGAACGGATCCGCGACAGCAGTTCCATGATGCCAAAAGGTTTTGTTACATAATCATCTGCACCGAGATCAAGCCCGCGAACCACATCAAATTCGCTGCTTTTAGCTGTCATCATGATAATCGGTATATTTGCTTCCCGCTCTCTGATCTTTTTTAAAATGCTGAGTCCATCTTCACCGGGAAGCATGACATCAAGCAGTACCAAATCGGGTACTGCCTTTTTCATCCCTTTGTAGAAATCATCCGCACAGCCAAATCCTTCCATGCCATATCCCTGCCCCCGCAGCGCGTAGCCTACCAGATCGCGGATGCTTTCATCATCTTCCACACAGTAAATCAGCATATCATTCTCCCTGTTGCACCAATGTACCGCATAAACCGCTTTTCTTTCATTATACTACAGCATACTGCGCCGCCTTCCTACAAGATATTTCACATATGCCCATTTTTTTCAAGAGCGGCTACTTCTCCTGCAGTAAGCCGCCGATACGTGCCTTCTTCCAATGTGGGATCAAGGACAATAGAACCTATACGAATCCGTTTTAAGTAGATGACCTCTTTTCCAAGTGCATGAAACATACGCTTAATCTGATGAAATTTCCCTTCCTGCACCACAACCCGAATTTCACTTACCCCGTTTTCCAATGCCGATTTCGGTGCCCGGCTGTTTGCCAAATCCATAAAATCACTTTCCAGAGCATTTTCACGATATCCGTCAATCATGAGTTTTGCAGGAAGTGCCGTGAATGTTTCATCGACATAAATACCTTTTTCAAACTTTTCCCGGTCTGCCTCATCCACCCTGCCGTCAATGCGGGCATAATATTCTTTATCAATATGCTTTTTCGGAGAAAGCAGCCGATGATGAAAACCGCCGTCATTTGTGACCAGAAGAAGTCCTACGGTATCTTTATCCAACCGTCCTACCGGAGACAGATCCTTGCGCCGCCTTTCTCCAAAAAAATCCAATACTGTTTTCTGATACCCGTCTTCTGTCGCCGTGATGACACCTGCCGGTTTATTCAGCATATAGTATTCATAACGAAAATAGGGTACCGGTTCTCCTGCAAAAATAATCTCATCATTTTCATTGACCATAAACCCGGGATCCGTTATCTTTTCTCCGTTGACCTGTACTGCGCCCTTTCGTATGTCCCGTTTCAATTCCGTCCGCGTACCCATATTCATATCGGAAAGAAATTTGTCCAGCCGCATAACATCCTCCTCATCTGCATCTCTTCCGCCATTTCTATTATACAAGAACAAAAGAAATCAAATCATATTATGCCTGCATCCCACAGTAAAACCCACCTTGTGAATAAGGTGAGTTTTTTCATGCTTATATGGCTGAATTCCTTTACTGCTTATCAGCATTTTCCACGGCTTTTCTGCTGTATTCATCTGTCCATTTTTTAAAATTGCCATTGTCTGTATTTTCTTTAATGACTTTATTGACGACAGCCACCACATCTTCATTTCCTTTTTGCACCGCTGCAGCAGAACTCTTCACTGCATTCGGGAATTCTACCTCAGAGAACATAAGATCATCATTGAATACAAGGTACTGTCCGCCGACAATCCCTTCCGCCACAAGCCCATCCACTTTCCCCTGTTTCAATTCAAGCACTACTTCCGGCACATGAGCTAAAGAAACAATCTTCGCGTCTTTAATCTTTTCTTTGGCAAGAGCTTCCTGGGTTGTCGATTTTTGTACGCCGACGGTTTTCCCGAAAAGGTCTTCCAATTTTTTGTATCGGCTGCCATCTGCCTTACGAATGATAACTTTCTGCTCTGTCGGCAGGTAATCCGCGGAGAAATCCATGGACTTTTTACGTTCCTCTGTCGGATTGATACCCGCAATGGCGATATCCACCTTTCCTCCGGTCAACGAAGTGAGAAGCGCCTGGAAATTCATATCCTGCACTTCCAGTTTCACCCCTAATTCATCAGCTATTTTCTGCGCCAGCGCCATGTCGATACCGATAACTTTCTTTTCACCGACAGAGGTATCAATAAATTCATAAGGCGGATAACCGGAAGCAGTCCCTACCACAAGTTTCCCCTGCTTTTTGATCTTCTGCATCAGTGGACTTTCTTTCTGCACAGCTCCCTGGTCCGGTGCTTTATTCCCATCGCTGCAGCCTGAAACAGACAGCGCCGCGGCAGCTGCTATCCCCAAAATCACCGTTTTTATCATTTTCCTCGCATTCATTTTTTCCGCTCCCTTCCAACATACTGCATTGCTCTTTTTAGTAGTGTAAAGGTATATTAGCATAATTATTCATATATGTCAATAATTATGCATATAAAATTTAATTTTTTATTTCTCTGTAATTTGTAAGTATTATAAATCCCTCCTCTAAATGCATATTCTCTCATTCTACACATATAAAAAGACGCCCCCAAGGAGCGCCTTTCCATTTTTGTCATTTTGCTTTTTCAACAGCGATCTTGCTATACTCATCCACCCATTTTTCAAAATTTCCATTTTTCGTATTTTCATCAATCACATCATTAATCAATTTAACCAGGTCATCATTTCCTTTTTGCAGTGCGACAGCAGAAAGTTTCTTTGCATCAGGAAAAGTCACATCAGCCAGTACAAGATCCGGATTAAAAATCAGGTACTGCCGCGCAACAATCCCTTCTAAAACGATGCCGTTCAGCTTGCCGTGTTTTAACTCAAGCACCGCGTCGGGAACGCTTGTCAGCCCCACAGATTTTGCCCCTTCTACTTTCTGGGCGGCGGCTTCCTGGGTAGTGGACTTTTCAGCACCGATAACTGCTCCTTTTAAATCAGCTGCAGTTTTATATTTCGCAGCATCATCTTTTCTGATCAGCAGCTTTTGTTCCGTCGGCAGATAGGATTTGGAAAAAGCCATCGCCTTTTCCCTTTCCGCCGTCGGAAAGATACCACCCACCGCAATATCTACTTTATTTGCCGTCACGGAAGAAAGAAGCGCAGAAAACCCCATGTCCTGTACTTCCAATTTCACGCCTAACTTATCGGCAATCTGCTGTGCCAGTTCGATATCAAGTCCGATAACCTTCTTTTCACCACTCGCGGCGTCTACAAAAACATAGGGAGGGTAACCGGAAGAAGTTCCTACAACAATCTTGCCTTTTTCCTTAATTTTCTGCATCAGGTTTCCCTGAGCTTGTGCATTCTGTGGTGCTGCCGTCCTGCTGCTGTCACCGCATCCGGAAATGGCAAGCGCGCATACGGCCGCTAATCCTAAAATCGCTGATCTAACTGCATGTTTCATTTAAATAACTCCTTCCCTGACTCAATTTTATGTATTATACACCGCTCTATCCGCCGTGAAAATGCGGTATGACATCTTTCTTACCTTACCGACCGTACGTTCAGGCGTATTTCCAGAACACGCAGACAGGAAGAAACAAAGAATGTCATCACGAAGTAGTATACCGCGACAATGACAAGCGGAGGAAAAGGCTGGAAACTGATTCCCTGAATGGTCGCGGCCGTATACATGAGATCTGCCATACCGATGACGGACACCTGGGAAGACTCCTTGATAAGGGTAACAAATTCATTACCGATCACCGGCAGGATATTTCTGATTGCCTGGGGAATAATAATCCGCACCATAGATTCCCATTTCGAAAATCCGAGAGACATGGCTGCTTCAAGCTGCCCTTTATGAATTGACTGGATACCGGAACGGACAATTTCACACTGGTATGCGCCGGAGTTTAATATCAGCGCCAGCACACCGGCTGACAGCCTTTCAAAATCCACTCCCCATATTTCAAAATTAGGGAACTGGATTCCAAGGAACGGAAGTCCAAAAAACACAAGGGAAATCTGTACAAGTACCGGAGTGCCGCGGATGACCTCTACATATACCGCAGCAACAGCCTGCAATATTTTCACACCGGAAATCTTCATAAAGGCCAAAATTACCCCCAGAAAAAGTCCGAAGAAACATGACAGAAATGAAATAATGATCGTTATCTTCGCGCCTGCCATAAAAATATCATTATATTTGACAGCGGTTTCAAGCACTATATCCATAATACAATCTCCTTAAATATCCGTATGAAGCAAACGCTTTAGGAAAATCTGTGTCCTTTCTTCCCGCGGACGGCTGAATATTTCCTCAGGACTTCCTTCTTCTACAATATACCCTTTATCCATAAATACCACACGGCTGGAAACAGAGCGGGCAAACTGCATTTCATGGGTCACCACCGCCATGGTCATACCTTCAAGAGCCACTTCTTTCATAACGGTGAGAACATCACCGACGAGTTCAGGATCAAGAGCGGAAGTCGGTTCATCAAACAGGAGCATCTTCGGTTTCATCGCAAGCGCTCTGGCAATAGCCACACGCTGCTGCTGTCCGCCGGAAAGCTCCCCCGGATAATGGTTTGCCCGATCCGCCATACCCACGCGGGAAAGCAGCTCCATAGCTTCTTCTTTCGCCTGTTTCTTATCCAGCTTGTTGATATGGACAGGCGCATACATGACGTTTTCCACAGCACTGAACATGGGAAACAAGTTGAATGACTGGAATACCATACCCACATCACGGCGGAGCATTTTCACATCAGTCTTTCCGTCAATCAGCCTGCCGTCAAACCACAATTCGCCTCCCGTCGGTTTTTCCAAAAGATTCAGGCAGCGGAGAAAAGTACTCTTCCCGGAACCTGACGGACCGATAATCGTCAGCACCTCTCCATTTCCAATCTGAATATTAATATCTTTCAGAACTTCTACTTTCCCGAAGGATTTCTCTAAATGCTTGACTTCATAAATCACATGTGTACCCGCTGCATCAATCATCGTACCACCTCAATTATTAATATACAGGATAATAGCATAATTATACATCCATGTCAATAAGTTCTCGTTATGTAATCTGCCGCAAGGAATAAAAAACCATACTTGCACATTCCCGTAAGTATGGCCTTATGAATAAATTCTATTTTATAAATCAAATTCCCGTTCCCAGATTTCCTTGTACATAAGGAAACGGCGGGATGTTTCTTCTTCATCTTTCCCCTTCAACGAACAGTAGACCTTTATCTTGGGTTCCGTTCCCGATGGGCGGACCGCTATCCATGAATGATCCTTCAAGATGAATTTCAATACATTTTCAGCAGGCAGTCCGTCAATACCTTTTGCATAATCCCGTATCTCCCCGATGTCCGGTAAAATCTCCTGCACGTCCTTTACCCGGAGAGCTGCCATGATATCTGCGATTTTTGCAAGACCTTTTTTACCGGCAAGTGTATAAGATGAAAGTTTATCAAGGCAGTATCCATATTCTTTCGACAGTTCCGCCAGCACATCAATCAGAGTTTTTCCCTGCTTCTTAAAATAATCTGCCATCTCGCAAATCAGAAGGGCTGTCACAACGGCGTCTTTATCTCGGGCATGGGTACCTGCCAGATAACCGTAACTCTCTTCATAGCCAAAGATAAATTCATGGCTTCCATCTTTCTCATACTGTGACATTTTCTCACCGATATACTTGAATCCGGTAAGAGTTTCTTCCACCTGCACACCATACTTCCCTGCAATATCCCTGCCAATGCCGCCGGTAACAATTGTTGTTATAATGGTGGACTTACCTGTCAGTTCTTTTTCTTTCATCGTCAGCAGATAGTTCACCAAGAGTGCCCCCATTCTGCTTCCTGAAATAAGAAGATACTTGCCGTTATGGAGGACGGCCGCGCCTATCCGATCGCTGTCAGGATCTGTTCCGATAACGATGTCTGCTCCGATTTCTCCTGCCAGCTTTATCCCCAACTGCAAAGCATCCTGATTCTCCGGATTCGGCGCGCTTACAGTCAGAAAGTTCCCATCAGGCTTTTCCTGGCTTTCTACGATATGGACATCAGTAAAGCCGCCGCGTTTCAATATTTTCCGCACAGGAATATTCCCTGCGCCATGAATAGGCGTGTACACGATTTTAAGATTTCCCACATTCCCCTTCAATGTGGACTGTTTATATATTTCTTCAATAAAAAGATCTACCGTATCCTGCCCCAGACGGGTAAGCAGCTCTTTACTGCCGGTACATGGAATATGGGCAAGATCAGAAATATTTTTTACATAACGCGAAAGCACATTGGCATCACGAGGCACCAGCTGCCCCCCATCCGGCCCGTAAACTTTGTATCCGTTATATTCCTTCGGATTATGACTGGCAGTAATGACGATCCCGCCTGCCGCACGAAAATGCCTGACCGAAAAAGAAAGAACAGGGATTGGTTCCGGCTCTGTGAAAAATTTTACCGGAATCCCTGCTGCGCAAAGAACATGAGCCGCTTCCGCGGCAAAATCAGCGGAGTTATTTCTGGAGTCATAAGCGATAATCACCCCGTCTTGACACCGTTTCCCATAAGTATCCTGCAGGTAATCCGCAAATCCTTTTGTCGCTTTCCGTACATTGTACCTATTCATGCGGTTTGATCCGGCACCCATAATACCCCGGAGCCCTGCCGTACCGAATTCCAGATCCCTGTAAAAGCGATCTTCAATTTCCTTTTCATCTTTCAGCAAAAGCAGTTCTTTCTTCTCTGCATCATCACACCAGCTGAGCCAGTCCCTGTAAGCATCTTTATACCCCATCACAGGCTTTCCTTCTGTTTTTCCCCGCCATATCCGTAAGGATGTGACAGATGCCATTTCCATGCTGCGGCAATAATCTCTTCTGTACTGCTTCTTGTCGGATTCCATCCCAATGCCTTTTTGCACTTGGCAGATGATGCAATTAAGACTGCCGGATCTCCGCTGCGCCGCCCTTCTTCGACCACCTTG
>OHGL01000388.1_pt1 | contig 19786 bp, 10 predicted proteins | sample 1567731 | NCBI WGS metagenome assembly OHGL01 (sample SAMEA3879606, study PRJEB24766) | human gut metagenome | biome: human-associated habitat; feature: feces | place: USA | collected 1985/1987 | reverse complement strand
TCTTGATAGTAGACAGCCTGTGGGCGATGACAAAGCTTGTTCTGCCCTTCATCAGATTGTCGAGTGCCTTCTGGATACGGATTTCTGTACGTGTATCGACAGAGGATGTGGCCTCATCAAGGATAAGGATTGGATTGTCTGCAAGAATGGCTCTTGCTATTGTCAAAAGCTGCTTTTGTCCCTGTGACACATTGGATGCATCCTCGTTGAGCTCCATATCGTAGCCACCCGGCAATGTCTGGATAAAGTGATGCGCATGTGCTGCCTTTGCTGCCGCGATGACCTCCTCATCTGTGGCATCCAGACGGCCGTAGCGGATATTTTCCATAATGGTGCCCTTAAAGAGCCATGTGTCCTGCAATACCATGCCGAATGCATCTCGCAGATCGGCTCTGTTGTAATCCCTGATATCATGTCCGTCTACAAGAATGGCACCTGAGCTTACATCATAAAATCTCATAAGAAGCTTGACCATGGTAGTCTTTCCCGCTCCTGTCGGTCCAACGATAGCAACCTGCTGTCCCGGCTTTACCTTTGCAGAAAAATCATTGATGATGATCTGGTCAGGATTATAACCAAAGTGTACATGCGAAAACTCTACACTTCCCTCGATATGGTCTGGCTTTACAGGATTTTCCACTGTTATATCCTCTTCCTCCTCATCGAGGAACTCAAATACACGCTCAGATGCAGCCGCCATCGACTGAAGCTGGTTTGCCACCTGCGCTATCTGCTGGATTGGCTGTGTGAAATTCTTCACATACTGTATAAATGCCTGGATATCACCGATTGTGATGACATTCTTTATGGCAAGTATACCACCTGAGATGGCTACTCCCGCATATCCTAAGTTTCCTACAAACTGCATGATAGGCATCATAAGTCCTGAAAGGAACTGTGATTTCCATGCGGATTTGTAGAGCACATTGTTGGCCTCCTTAAAGGTCTTTACAGTCTCTGCCTCTTTATTATATGCCTTTATGACGAGGTGGCCTCCGTACACCTCCTCGACCTGTCCGTTTATGTGTCCCAGATACTCCTGCTGCTGTCTGAAGTATTTCTGTGAATGCTTTATGACAAACGAAATAAGTATCATCGAAACTGGCAGGATAACGAGTGAAATCAGCGTCATGAGCGGTGAAATAGACAGCATCATGACCAGTGTACCGACCAAAGTGGCAACAGATGTAATAATCTGTGTGATACTCTGGTTCAAGCTCTGTCCGAGTGTGTCCACATCGTTTGTGATACGCGAAAGTACCTCACCATATGTCCTTGACTCGAAATACTTCATCGGCATACGGTTGATTTTGCTCGTGATGTCCTTACGCATCCTGTAGCAGGTCTTCTGCGTGATGCCTGTCATGATAAGTCCCTGGGCAAACATAAAGATGGCACTCACCACATATAAAGCCAGCGTAAACAAAAGAACCTTTGCAATATAATCAAAATCTATGCCGCCTGTTCCTGCAATCTTGTTCATGAGTCCCTCGGCAAGCGCAGTGGTGGCTTTACCCATGACCTTCGGTCCTGCAACGGAGAAGACAGTCGAAACTGCTGCAAAAATCATAACTGCAATGATAGCAGCCCAGTATCTGCCGAGATACTTTATGAGTTTCTTTGTAGAGCCCTTGAAATCCCTGGCCTTTTCTGTGACCATTCCGGGGCCACGTCCCATTGGCCCTCTTGGCCTCTTAGGAGGCATCTTAAACTGTTCGTTATTATTCTCACTCATCTTACATGCCCTCCTTTTTGTTATCATCAATTCCAAGTTCCCTGGCTGAAAGCTGTGACTGTGCAATCTGCATATATACATCGCAATTCTTAAGAAGCTCCTCGTGGGTGCCTTTTCCTACGATTTTACCGTCATCGAGCACGAGAATCTGGTCAGCATGAATAATCGTGCTGATACGCTGTGCCACGATAATAACGGAAGCACTCTCTGTAACCTCTGCTAAGGCTGCACGCAGACGCGCGTCAGTCTTCATATCGAGTGCTGAAAAGCTGTCATCAAACACATAAATATGAGGGTCCTTTGCGATAGCTCTTGCTATGGCAAGCCTCTGCTTCTGACCACCTGACACGTTTGAGCCGCCCTGTGCGATTGAGCTTTCATACCTGTCATTCTTTGTCTCGATAAACTCAGAAGCCTGTGCGATATCCGCAGCCTTTTTTATCTGCTCATCACTCGCGTCTGCTTTACCAAAGCGCAGGTTTGAGGCGATGGTTCCCGAAAAAAGAATACCCTTCTGCGGAACAAAGCCTATTGACTCGCGAAGCTCGCTTAGTGTGTAGTCTCTGATATCGTGTCCATCAAGCTCTATTGAGCCTCCAGTCACGTCATAGAAACGCGGAATCAGGTTTACAAGTGTAGACTTTCCACAGCCGGTACTTCCGATGATAGCTGTGGTTTTGCCCGGCTCCGCCACAAAATCAATGTCTGAAAGCACATCCTCCTTTGCTCCCGGATATCTGAAATCCACATGGTTGAAACGGATAACACCTCTGTGATCAGCCTCAGTAACAGGCTCTTTTGGATCATTTACAGTGCTGTTTGTCTTTATAACCTCATCGATACGCTCTGCCGCAACACCAGCTCTCGGAAGCATGATGGACATGGCTGAAAGCATGAGGAATGACATAACAATCATCATGGCATATGTAATAAACGCAGTCATGGTACCTACCTGCATAGAACCCTTGTCTATTCTGCCTGCTGCAACCCACACGATACCAAGTGTGATGCAGTACATGATCATGGACATACCCGGCATCATAAAGGTCATGACACGGTTTGTAAACAGCTGTGTGCGTGTAAGCTCACGGTTAGCCTCATCAAACCTCTTTTCCTCCTCCTTCTCACGGCCGAAAGCCCTGATAACGGAAAGACCTGTAAGAATCTCACGAGAAACAAGGTTTACCTTGTCTACAAGACTCTGCATAATCTTGAACTTTGGCATCGCAATGCCAACCAGTGTGAAAATAAAAACCATGATGGCAGCAACCGCAATGGCAATCACCCACTCCATGCCGGATTTGGTCTGTGCCACCTTGATGATACCACCGATACCAACGATTGGCGCGTAAAGCACCATACGAAGCATCATAGTAGTAACCATCTGAATCTGCTGTATATCATTCGTGCTTCTAGTAATCAGTGATGCCGTAGAGAATTTGTTAATCTCGGCATTTGAAAAACCTACAACCTTTGAAAAGGTCTTCTCCCTCAAATCCCTGCCGACAGCGGCACCGACCTTTGAAGCCGCAAAACCTACAACACATGCTGCTATAAGCATAATAGCTGCAAAGGCTGCCATCTTGGCGCCTGCCTTCCACAGATAAGCAACCTGATTGGCATCCACGTCGATTCCTGCATTCTCATCACACTTTGTCGCAAAAGTTACACCCATGGACTTTAAAGTAGCTGAACCCACCGCATCGATTTTTTCCTGCACCTTGCTTCTTATCTGCTTTATCATGTTATCATCGAGCGCTACTCCCTGCGGGATAGCCGATGCATCCACATCCATCTGCTCACCCGACTGAAAAGCCTGATATGCCATGACAAGAGGAACCAAAAGCTCCTCATCCAGCTTATCAAGTGTGTCCGAATCAGCTGTCAGCTTGTATTTTGCCACACTGTCATCAGATTTTGAAGCATCCTCTGCCTCATAACAGTCCGTAAATTTTTCTTTCTCGTCAGACAGCATAAATGTCTGTGCCATCTGATAATCCTCCGATGTAATCTCCTTTGGCAGGATATGCTCAATGCCATGATCCTGGATACCCACATCAATGATGTCAGATGTGTACGCAGGCAAAGCCAGATCACAATAAGCCTGAGCAATGAGAAAAACAAAAATTAATATGATCCATCGCCAGTATGGAATCAGGTTTTTGAAAATTTTACTCATAAACGTTTCCTTTCTTTCCGGTTAATTATCCCCCATACACGAATGCAAAAATATCCGCAATCGTGCGCATACTATTTATTTTATCAATTAGCGTGGATAATTCAATAAAGAAAGTATAAAGAAACAGTAAAAAAACAGAGACTATATAAATGGTTTATATAAGTCTCTGTTTGATAAATTGTGCTTAAACGAAAAGTATGTGATAGCCAGGAGCCTTTGAAAACTAATCCAAATCGGCAAGACCTACACGCTGTATCTGGAAGGTCTTGTATGCCTTTGCTGTTGTAGTTTCTTTATCACCACCGCTCACCTGTGACTGGTAAATCTTACTATATCCTACGGCATAAATCTTTATAGAATTAGCTCCCTCCGTTAAAACACTCAATGGTACCTTTACCTTATATGTCTTGTTATTTTCAAAGAAGTCCCTTGGATCCTTATTTAATTGACTGTTTTCTTTACTGTTATTTATCTGTTCATTTTCTGTTCCGTCATTATTCAGTGTATAGATATCCCAGTCCACCTTCTTTAAGTAAATCTTATCATTTCCGGTGCCAATCGTTTCATCTTTTGGATTTTTTTGCGGATCCTCGATATAAAAATCCAAATAAACAACAGTTTTTTCATCAATCTGATTTCGCACAAGGTTTGAATCCTTTACCGTAAAATAAACATCCTGCGTACTGTCTGCACCATCTAGTCTGGCATCCGCTTTATTAGCTGCTTCTTCTTCAATGGCATCATCAATAGTTGCATATAATGTAGTTATGTCATTTGAATCAGTATCTGCATTCTCCTTAAGATAAATTGACGGCTCATGAACTGATGCACTATATGCAGCAATCATAGTGTTTATATAAAGTTTCAATTCATCATCATTATTTGAGAAATCGGAGTGTCCTACACCTGAGTATGTTACATTTCCCATTGTGTAAATATAATAATTATTTCTTACATCCTTTGGAGACTGCTCATAAATTCCATGGTTTGACAAGGTATACCATACAACAATATCACTCTCACCATCACCATCAGCATCCTGATTCATATCCAGCTGGTAGTACTGCTTATGAGTGGTAGCTATATTTATTTCGTCAGCAATCTTAAAAGGATATGTGGTAATCTGTCCTGAATTAACCTTGACTGCCTTATTAGTCTTAGCTTCAAAATCATTACCATCTAGCCCTGAATACAGCCTGTACTCGCCATGATCGTTACCATTATCTTTCCACTGATACTGATTTAAATCTGCATAAGTAAATCCCTGATTCTGTCTGACAATAACTGAATTATCAGATTTTGGCTCATATGCAATATCAGTATTATTCTTTTTGGCAGTCTGTACAGCTTTATCAAAATCCTCATCAGTACTCTGTAATGTATTGCCCTTCTTTAAATACTCATTTGACAAGATTCCATACCTGTCCAGTCCGACAGTATCACGAATTATAGAGTTAAACTTATATCCCCAGACATTATTATATTTATTATCATTTTTATTATTACAAAATGACGTTGTATCATGAGCAAACAATACCGGTTTTCCTGACTGGATATATGCTTTTATTTTATCGAGATGATTATTTGTATTATCAATATCATAACAATCACCAAATCCAATCACAAGCATATCGTATGTCTGCAGCTTATCACATACCTCATCCATTTTAGGTACGTTGTCATAACGAACTGTTTCTATATCCAGGTCAAAATCCTTCACTTGACTAAGTAATTTATGAAACTTTGTATTGCTATCATTCTTCTGCGCCTGCATATCAAAATTTCCCCTAAAGCCCTCATTATGCTCCAACTTTGAATTAATCTGAAGAATCTTGACTTTTGTAGGACTGCCTTTTGAATTTTTGACATACACATATCCGGATTTCTGATCATATCTGTAGCTATTTGTAGCCTGACTTACACGAAGCTGCCAAGGCATAACTCCTACATAGCCATTCGGCAAATCATAGACCAGTTTATAATTATAATTGCCTGCATTCAGACTATACATATATTTACCATTATCACCCATTACCGGATTCACAATAGTGCCATCACAATATATTTTTATCTTATTTGCATCTATTCCTTCATTGGTTGTCGAAAACTTACCATCGGAATTTGAATCCAAAAACAGCTGTGCATTAAAACTTGCTTTGGAATCAGCACCGCCTGCATTGTTTATTGAAAATTCCAATGTGATCTGATTATTACTAATCTCAACATAATCTGTATCTTTTACTTTTTCCTGCTCCTTGAGTAATATTTCAGGTTTTTCAGTAGTCAGGTAGGTAACAAGCACCGCTGTCTCATTTGACTTATTTTTTAAGTCTCCCTTGTTGTCCACTTTAAGAACATTATCTTTATCTTTTGCATATTTTAAAAAGGTAAAAACATTTGAACAGTTATCAATGTAATCCTCATTAATTCCACTTTTATACTTGCTATCATTGCTGAAAAAGCCATCTGAAAAGACGACAGGAAAGCCCGCCTTTATATAATCCTCCAATTCTGAAACCTTCTGCTTAGTAATATCATTGCCTGAGCCTCTGTATGTGTTTGGAGCAGTTAAATAATCAGCATTATTTCCATTTCCTCTTAATGTAAGCTGAGTATTAAGCGCCTCTCCATTATTTATATAATCAGTATCCAGCAATCCCGCATGACCATTCTTGAGCATATCATATCCCCAATAATTTACCACATCTTTCGGATTTATAACAACAATGTCACCAACATTTGAGTATTTAAGCCCATCCATTTTCCAATCATTATATACTGTATGACCATCTCTATAATTCAGATTATCGGCTACAAGTCCCATATATATCATATCATAATTATTGAGATCCTCTATTCTTCCAATAAATTCTGCACTCGTAACCCTTGTTATTGTAACCTTTTTTTTCTCCGGGCATCTTGATCCAAGCCAATTTTTTAGCTTATCATAATTTAAAGCGTCAGACTCATTTTTTACAGTTCCGGGCTCTATATCCAGTATGTTCAGACTATCTGTCGGATTTATAATGTCTCTTTTATCGGCATACGATATGATATAGCTTAAAACTATCGCCTTTGAAATCTCCTTGTCATAGTATGCATACTCGTCCTTTCCAAGAGTATCATTTTCTTTTTTCCTGCTTGTATTCTCTGAGTTGATATACTCTGCTATCTCGTCAAAATTTTCATTTTTAGCTGCTTCGACAAATTGAGTTTCATCTTCATTTGCAATAAATGCAGAAGCAAAATCATCTCTTAAAACAAATGGCACATCCGTACTAGGATTATAGTTTCGTGGAATGACATATTCGTTGCCAATTACATAGCCATGTGTACGAGTTGAACTGTCAACTTTGTAATACGTTATGACCTTGTTATCATTCCAGTTAATAAAATTATCAGCAGAATCCTTTGTAAAATTCAAGGAACTGAAATTGTTACAGCTCAAAAGACCTGCAAGCTTTTTAATATTACTTGAGTAATCTGCAGATGAAGAAGCCCACACAATACCATTATCCACTATAACAGGCATCATGATACCACTCTGATGTACACGCTGGACTATCTGCTTTACCTTGTCCCATGAAATGTCATTATCAGGTTTATATGTTGCAGCATCGTCTCCTAAATCCTTTGAAAGGATGGACTTTGAGCCGGAAAGATAGAGTAAATCAATTGTTGCCACATCTATCTGCTCAAGCTCCTTTGGTGTGACCGTTTTTACCTTGAAGGTCATATTGGCAGTCTTATCATCATCGCCTGTCTTTCCCTCCTGGTTAAATACACCGTTTCTGAACCAGTTATTGTTCTTGAAACCACCCTTATAATATATGTGTGTGGTATTTACAGGATAATCAAGCGAGCCGTTTTTATCAGCCACCATTATATAGTCACCTTTTCCCTTACCCACATAGGTGTATGTCTGGCTGTCCTTAACTATATCAAAATATCCATCTGTATCAGTGAGGATTACCTTTCCTGTGTTATCTGCCGACTGATTGTCCGGTGTGCCATCATCTATCTTCTCGTATGGATTCTGTGAATCAAGCACTGCTCCATACTCGCCGGTCTCATCGTAATTAAACTCAATAGGTACCTCAGTGTTCACCTCGTAGTAGGTCTCATCATCAGTGATTTTATCTGCAGGCACATACTCCATCTCAACCGTATAGTATGTATACTTCTCATAATCCGGCTTACTGCCATCAGGCAGACCAGCCATCCGGTCAGCCCTAGCAACAAATTCATATGGTGAGGTAGTATCTGAATTGTCAGTCCTATAAATATATGCCTTTGGGTCATATTTTGCGATGGTTTGCATGCTCTCATCGGAAACGATTGCATATGAACTCTTTATAGCATAGACTACATGCTTCTCAACTGTATCGTCAGCTGTGCCTGTATCTGGCGTATTATCTGTACTGCTGTCTGTATTTCCATCAGCTTTCTGTGAATTATCAGACGGTACCAGATACCGGGTATTTGTCATGCCATCCGGCAATTTGACTGCAGTAAAAGCAACACTGTAGTAGCCTCTTTTTCCGGGTGCCTTAATTTGATTGCCATTTTCAGTCTCTGTATTTGAGCCATCTTCTGTCTCATCCTCGCCCTGCATGAAAACATAATGGTCAACATTTTGTCTGTAATGACCTGTAGGCAGTCCCTCTTCATTTACAGCAAGCTGGTAATCGGTATTGAACTTATAATCTCCCTCCGCCTGCTCTGTCATCTTATAACCGGTGGTACCCTTGTTTATTCTGTCCATATCTACAAGGGCAAGCTCTGTCCAGTCATCGCCCTGACTGACATAGCTCTCCTCATACGGCTCATAGTAAAGAGGCTTTGTGTTATCCTTTTTCTCGGTAGTAATAGGTGCAAGCTTTGTTTTCAGACCTTCCATATAGGCAGACCTGTTTTTTACACCGGCACCATCTTTGTCAGACATCTTTGACAGTGTACCAAACCAATCGTCAGGCTCCTGACCGTCGATCAGATAGCCAATGGATGCCATTTTCTTGTCAGGCACCACCTCCACTATATTGAAGGGCTTGTCCTTGCCATGTGAGCTGACTATATCAGATATTCCATTGAATGCTACATTTGCATCGACCTTTGTTAGGCTGTCATTCAGCACAAAAGCTGCCACAACGAGACATCCTGTAAGTGTGAGTGATATTGGAACCACTATTTTTTTTCTTAATTTGCTCATTGCGATTGCTCCTTTTAGTTATGTGGCCTACATCTTAATGTAATAATATTTGATCCTATAGATGGATCTGATTTCAAAGTAACCCAAATCAATACATCATACTCTTTATTATATAAATTCAATCCAGACGTAAAAGCAATTGTCTGGTTAAAATCTCCCTTCCAGTGCGTAGTCTTATCAATATGATAACTAAGATAATTACCACCACCATAATTTCCTTTTTCTTCACTATTGTTATCTAAAATATCATCATTATTTATTTTAGTTTTCACTCCATCAATGTACTGATAGGTTTCTATATGCCATTCAAAATCGTCAGGATCGTATCCTATTCCGCTATTTTTAACATTTTCCGGTTCGAGCCATGTTTTCAATGTTGCCCCTGGCACCAGCACATTTTGCATTTCTTGATTAGTCAGCCAATTACGTGTATCAACCACATTTATCGTTACAGATGTATATTTGGAAGTATCTTCTTTTGAAGTCACCTTAACTATAAACTGCTTTGATGTTTCATTTTCTCCGATAGATAATTTTGCTGCATTTCCAGAAGAATTAAACGTTGTTCCATTCCAATCAGCGGCCCTGCCGGTGTATGACCATGTAACATCCTGGCTTGGATTATTTCCACCCAATATTTTAGATGTAAATTCAAGGACATTACTATTATCCTTTCTGACATATGAAATGCTCTGACCAGAGACATCTCTGCCACCATAATATATATGTACAGAAATCGGCTCTGCCGGTGCCACATACTCCACATCTGCCCCAGTCGGTACCTTATTGCGCATAGTGAAGTTCTGCTTTGAAGTATACTTCTTGTCTCCTGCCTTAAAGTCCACGACAATTCCGACAGAATTCTTGCTTTCTGCCTCGCTTAAATCAGGTGTAAAGCCTGTGACATTTTCTGCAATAAGAGATTCCTTGCCCTGACCATCCGCCTTCACCGCACCTGTTGCAGGATCCAGTGTATCCTTTCGCAGATAGATTTTGTGCTCTGACGGTCTGTATATGATATTGTATGTACAATCCTTGTTGTAGATAATCAGCTTGCTGTCGGATGATGTTTCCTCAGATGATGCTTCTTCGGATGACGCTTCTTCCGCTGATGCAGTTGCAATATAACCGGCCTCAGGGGCTGCTGATGCCACCTCCACCGGCGCTGCCACTGTAGCAGGCTCATACTTGACACCCTTTTGCGCATCAATTATCAGGTCTCCTATCTGATTCATCGTAAGCTGTGCCTCATACTGTAAATCTACATCCTTTGAAGCGTATTTATACTGCTTCGTGCTCGTACCGATAAAGCCCACAACAGCCAGACCCAGTATTCCCATTATCGCCATGACAATGACAAGCTCAACAAGTGTAAAGCCACTGTTTTTCCTATTATTTGATTTGTTCATGCGCTTTAAAAGTTTCATGGTTCATCTTCCTCTCCGATTTCATCATACAACCTTATAACAGCCTTGCGTCAAAATAAAATATTCATCATTAAACTATGTAAATTACTCACATACCACCTTACCGGTCTCCTTGTATATCGTGATAACCTTTTCTGTGCTGTTTTTTTGAATCCAGATACGGCTGCAGCACTTACCATTGGCATCAGGCTTTTGTGCACCTGAGCTTCTGTCAAACTGAAGCTCTATACTGTCAGAGACGTTCAATTGTGTCTTACCGCTATAATCATCATTCATGGAATAGTAAACATCAATCCTGCTCTTTCCGATTTTACTTGGAGCAGATACTGTACCATTTATAGTCGTCTTATAATAGTAGGCACCATCTGATGCATCCTTGTATATCTCAAGAACTGCGCTGTCCTTTCCCATCGTAGTGACTCTTGTTTTATTAATTATCGATTCAATATTTCTGGCACACTGCTTCACCTCAACACCCATGACCGAGCGAATGGATATTGTTGCCGCACCTATGAGTACGACAGATATCGCTATCACTACTATAAGCTCTACCAGAGAGAAACCACCATTATTCTTTTTTTCTTTTACAGACATATTGGATTCCTCCCTTGTATATATCGTCAAAATTTGTCAAATATAAATATTTCGCAGCTGTTTTGCGCCTTAAAAGCCGCTTGTTTTCTACTCCTTGGTCCAGTTCTGGTATGTAATGAGCGTAGCATAATCTATTTTTGTATCTGCCTCTTTCTTATTTGAAAAAGTAGAAACATTACCCAGATAGTTGGCACCGTCCATGAACACATCATACAGGTGCAGTGCATCGTCTGCATCACTTACCTTTTCAAGAAGCAATGCTTTAAATAGCTCCTGAGTACCATTATCAATCTCGCACTGGTCTTTGTTTACAATTATCCTGCCCTTTGCAACTATGGTACCTGTAAAGTCAGCATTCAGTGTCACATTTCCTGTAGCAACAATTATATCCACATTGTGTGATTTGTCATTTGCATCATAGGTGTAGTTACCGTTTTTGACAATTGCCTGGTATTTTTTTCCCTGATACTCAGTCTCAAATATATGTTTATTACCGGAATTTGGCACTATTTTCAACAAATTGGTATTGTTAACTATATTTGTAAAAAGCGAAACACTTGCTGCATTTGTCGGTAAATCCGCATAATTTGTCAAAAGCTTTGAGTTTAGTGCAGTATATGTGCGCTGTAAGGCATCCGACTGTGCATCCATGTCCACACCATCAGCTATGCCCTTCAAAAGGCTTAAATTGCTGCCATCGTAGATGCTGTAATTGCCGGCAGTATAGATGCTTGCAGCCTCATTTACCTGTATGCTGTCAGTATAAAACTTAGTGTATCTCTTGAGCTTGTCACTGTCTGCACCAAAATAGTCACTGTAATACTCAGCAGCCTTGTTCGTTGGCAGATTGACATAATAGTATACAAGTCCATCATCATTATTATCAGTAGAAGGAACAAAGACCTTCTTTATACAGTTGTCGATTGTCTTTGACTCCGGCAGATATGCCGAGAGAGCCTTACCTGTCTTTGTGCTGACCACATTGGCATTTATTTCAGTATACTTTGTTTGATCCTGTCCGGTTGCAGTAATATCCTTGTACTCCTTATAGGAAAGTGGATTCTTGTTGTAAAGCGATTTGGCATCCGCACCATTTCCACTTGTGCCTATGCACTCAGGCGGCACAAGGTATGCTATCTGGTCACCCTTTACAGAGATTGACTCACCCATGCCCACATTGCTGTTTTCTGTACCCACTCTACTTGAGTTTACAATAGCCTGGGTATTGATATATGCGGTTCCTGCCAACATAAGCTCCCTGATATTTGACATATCAAGAGATGCCTCCCTACCGTTTATGATAATAGCAGAGCTATCGCCTGCGACAGGATTTTCCCTGTCAGCGCCTCCATTGCCAAAGCCGACGTACTTCGCATTGTTATTCTTATTATTCTTTCCAAGTGTGACCTTTGAGCCTGTACCATTTAAGGTCATGTCATCTGCCACATATGTCATGCCATCCAGCTTAACTGCTGCACCATTTACATTTATGTTGCTTGTCCACAGCTGACACTGTGAATCAACAGAAAGTGTACTGTTATTGTGTACACCCGCCATGTTCTTTTTTATCGTAGCAGTATCTTTTCCGGCAAAGTCTCCCACCTCTATATCGCCCTCTGCAATCATATAGCTGGTATCCTTTACATCAAGTGTGGCATTGTTTGGAATAGTAACACTCGTAGTGGAAGTTCCTGTGCCTGCCGCATTTTTACAGCCGGCATAGAGATTACCGGATAGATTTACTTTATTAAGTCCTGATATAATATCCAGTCCTTCATTTCCAACAAGAGAATATGTAAAAAGCTCCGGAACTCCTCCCGATGCTGTAAAGCTCATGGATGGAACTCCCAGAGAAATGTCTGTCTCTATTATTGATTTAAATCCCTTTTCATCGGTATACTCTACCCTTAGTCCGTTCAGCACGACACGATTTTGGTACACCTTGAGCTGTCCATTGCCGTTTACATCGGCATTGGTCGATTTGATAATAGCACGTGGCTGATTATCTTTTTTCTCGAGAAGCTTCGGGTCTACATATTGTATGAGTTTTCCCATATTAAACGTCATACCTGTGCTATCATACTCCAGGCTGGTCTTTAAGCTCTTCAGATACTCCTGCGCAAAATTGCTCTGTCTGCCGGCCTCATTTATGCTGCTGTCAGAGTAATTCTCCATAACCTTGGTATATCCTGCTGAGTAAGCCTTGGAAATATCTCCCTGCAGACCTGTACATATCTGATCCAGCACACCCTCTGCCGAGTAAAAGTTATCTGTATTTTTTTCATCCGTCACCTTCATCTGGAGGTTCATAAGCGCTATCCACAGCACAGTCACAGCTAAAACAGCCACTATAGCCATTGCAACTACAACCATCACAAATGAAGCACCACGGTTATCATTACGCTTCATAATTAATACCCCATGCTTCCGGTCATCGTGACAACCGGGTCTTTATCCTTAAATATATCATCCAGTGAAGCCTTGCTCTCGTATACAGCCACCTTCACATCATACAGCCTTTCAGATGCATTGCTTTTTGTCAGATTCTTTATATCGACAATTGCCTTTACATCATTCTGAATTACATTGTTATTAAAGCCATATATAGCTTGATCGGGCTGTAGTGGATTATCCGGTGCTCCCATATTTACATTCAGATTGGTGGCTATATGAGTATAAGCATGACCTGTACGATTTCCCGGCTCACTTACCTTCACATATGCCTTATATGTACTCTCCTTCGTGCTCAACTCTGACTGATCCGATATAGTCTTTTGCTTTACAATATTTACCGTACAGTCCAGCTTGCCCTTATTATTGATTATAATGACATCGTTGCAGGTATTGTAAAGTGCTCCTGTAGATGTGTACCATGGATTGTAAAACAGATAGACATTTCTCAGATTATGATTCACAGTATCTGAAGAATTGTCGTAAATCACCATGGTATAATCATCCTTCAGTGCACTATTCGGATCAGGAAAAGTCTTTCTTACCCCATTCTTATTGATAGAATACGAATACGACACCGTCACCTTGGTAGCCTTATCCCCCGTAGCTCCATACTTTTCTATATCTATGGTGATAGTTCTTTTGATATCCTGCTGAGTGATTCCACTGACACCCGGCATATTATTAAATGCAGATATAATATTTGTAGCAGAATACTTATCTGCACTCATGCAGTCGAAGTTTGCGTCCATGGCCGACATGTCTGCCACCTCGTCCATGTTGTACTCTGTAACCTTATTATCCGGCTCTTTCTTGCCAGTTGTAGGATTTACCTTTGTTGCGTCAGATTTTGCATCCACCGTCACAAGAGCATTGTATTTCTTTGTGCCAGACTGCACGCCTGACATATAGAAATAATACTTGTGTGCATCCGACTCCCTGAAATTCCAAAGCGATGTATCGCCTATTTGGGCTGATGCATCAGTCTTGTGGATACAGCTAGTGATGACATCATCCTTGTTTACGATCTCAGCACTGATATCCTCAAGCCTCTTTACATTATCAAACTTATCCGACTTCTTAAGAAGCTCACATGCACTGCTTCCATCTGATATATTAAAGCCGTCCGCCACATCAAAGCCCTCAGACGGATAGTTGAACTGATATGCCAGTGTCTTCATGGAGTTCTTCTCAATACCCTCCATAATGTTTGTCGCCAGATGTGTAGCATTCAGCTCGTTTTTTGCCTTTACATTGGTCTTTGTAGCTGTGACAAATGCATTCAAAAAAGGAAGCACGATTATTGCGAGAATAGCAATCGACACAATAATCTCCACAAGTGTTACTCCTCGATCATCGTTTTTTAGCTTTCTCAAATCTGCTTCCTCCCCTCTTGTATTTTGTTATCTCATAACTCAATAATCTAACATTTGATATTTATCACTTACGGTCTCAATAACCCGATAATCTAATAATCTAATATTATAATAATCAGTTAGTTTGTTGTACCAAACAGATTATTTGTACCATGTGGTACTGCTGGTATGTATGGTGCCTCATATGGCTTATCAAGTCCATACAGGAAATATGAATCCACAAGCATCTCACCTGTCAGCTTACCTGTCGAATCATCAAAGCTCACATTGAGCGTGCTGATAGTTTTCTTCTGTGATGAACCAATCACCTCGCCGAGCATAGCTTTAAGCCCATGATACTCTGTCTTGAATGCCATAACTGTGCTGACATCATAAAGCTGATAGCCTGTAACCGTAGACTTTGCAGAGCCTGTTGATGTACTGCCATCAGCTGCACTGTCGTCGCCTGTCTGTGACTGAGAGCTGTTGCCATCAGCGGTCTGAGAGCTCTGCGAACTGTCTGCATTACTGCTCTCCGTGGTACTGCTGTCCGAACTGCTTCCTGACGAAGAATCTGTACCGGCTTCACCGGTCGGATTATTCACATCAATAGCTGTCGGTGAGCCGACTGTAAGCTCTGTAATATTTGTATTGGTAGATTTCTCGATAGCAACCGCATCCATGATGCCGTTTTCTATCTGTAAATATGAAGGGAAATTGTCATATACCTGCTGCATGGCATCAGACATATCCTTTGTCTTCTTTGTGTAGTCATCCGCCTTTGCCGCAAGTGCTGAAAGCTGATTGTACTGTGATTTCAGATTCATATTTTCGCTCTTGAGTGAATCCCTCTTATTGGACTGCGGCATAAAAATCAAAAAATATGTCAGTGCTAAAATGGCAACACCCGCTAATATAATAAGTAACTTTTTATCTCTCGTTGACATCCTAACACCCCCTACTGATTTGTACTGTCTGTATCTGATGATGAATTACTATCCGTCTGTGACTGTGATGACGCATCTTTTGATGTATCATCTGGCTCACTGCCTGTGCCATCCCCCGATTCAGAAGCAGCACTGTCATCAGCCTTTACATATGTGCAATCTACTGTGAACTGAACCTTTGAAGCACCGGTCTCATCAACCTCCTCTGTGATGGTTGACACATTGGATACCATGATACTCTCAAATGTACGAAGCTGTGCAATCACATCAGCCGCTATATCCTTGCTGCCCGTCTTTATGGTCATCGAAACACCATCAGTCGTAACAGACATATTCACAAGCTTTGCCTCTGACGGAAGCTTCTGCTCCAGCTCATCCACGAAGCCCGTTATCTCATCATTCTTGTTGGATGAGGCGCTCTCAAGAAGCTTAGTCCAGTCATAGTCCTTCTTGGTCTGGTTGTACACATCATATATCTTCTGTGCATATGACAAATCAGAAACACGCGCTTTAAGCGTCATATTGTCTGAAGTTAAAACAAGATTTGAAAAAATGCTGTATGCCGTGATACCAACTGCAACTACCACACACAAGCCAAAAATGAGAAGCTGCACTGCAAAAGAAACAGGCTTTTCGGCTTCCTCCCCTGCCGGTACCGGAAGAGGCTTTCCATCAGGACCGACAGGTGGATTTCTCTGCATCCCTGCCTGTGCGCCGCCGGATGGCATAGCACCTACAGCTGTTCCTGCCATAATCGGAGCACCGATTCCCTTGTTTTTCTTACTGTCAAGTATATCAAGCGGGCTCAGTGAACATCCGACACAGTTGAAATACTCTGCAAGCTTTGCCTCTGCGAGGTTTATGCTCTTTGCCACATGTATGCCGTCAAACTGCTGGAGCGGAACCACCTTGACATTGAGCTCATTGGTCAAAAGCTTTGAGAGTCCGCTGAAATCAGCACCTAAGCCAATGAGGAAAATTCTATCGATAGGAGTATCTGAGTTTCTCGACTGATAATAGTCTATCACTCGTCCGAGACTGCTTATCAGATTGGAAAGCGAGTATGATACATTCAGGCGAAGCTTTTTAAAGCGCTCCGAATCAATCTCATGCCCCATAGGATCTATGCCGCCGCCCGCCGGCTCATCAGGTACTGTGCCATCAGGCCTTATTGCAAGGCAGGTCTTTCTGCGTGCCACATCAACTGCATCGGTAAATGACAGATACTCTCCAAAAAGCTCACTATCCTGAATCGCCTCAATAGCATCAGCAAGTCCATGGTTGACATTGCGCTGCAGCTTTACCATGCTTCCATCCATTACAGTCAGTGTGGTAGAAACCTCATCCACCTTGACAGTCACCTTCACATCTCCGGGAATCTCTCTTCTCATGAGCTGCTTGATGGCATTTCCACTATAGTCAAGTGCTACAAGCTGCAGCCTGCAATCAGCTGCAAGAGCACCATACGACAAAATAAGATCATTAGGCACAGCAATAACCGAAAGACGTAATTTCTTTTCTTCCGGTCTGTCAATCTTCTCTATAATCTGATGTACCAGCTTGTACTGGCTCAAATCCACCGGAAAATAATCCGATGCATTCATTGCAATCATTTCCTTAAGCTGTTTTTCCTTAACAAGCGGAAGCTCAATATCTCTGCTTGCTATACGCGCAGAATTTAAAACAAAAACAGCTTTTTTGGTGGAAATCTTCTTTTCCTTCAGCTTACTGTATAAGATAGAACGAAACATCCCATCCGGCTGTACCACTCCATCATTAATCATTCCCGGTGGTGTCGGAAAGCCGAACATATTGTAAATCTTGGGATTTTTTGCTTTGTAATCAATCTCAACTACTCTGGTAAGGTTCTCCCCTATTTCAATACCGAGTACCCTATTTGCCATAACCTAGTCCTCCGTGTTTATCTTTGTTTTACACTGTATACATCTGTAAAACATTCGTAACTGTTCAGTTACAAACATTCTATATATATATTTCGGCATATCTGTGTTTTCTCTGCTTTTGTCTCACTGCTTGTCGTACTACCTGTTTTATATTAAGTACGCTATATTATAACACGTTTTTCAAAAGCCTGCGAGTGTCAAATATGCCGATATCATTTTCTCACCCCATAGCATCGAAATAAATATTCCGGCTGCCAAGTACGGTCCCATCGCAAGCCTGTTGCCTGCGTTTGTTACTTTCATACGAATCAGATGTATCACGGAACCGATGATGCATCCTAAGAAAAATGCTAATGTAATATTCTGCCAGCCTATCGCAAGACCTGCACATGCCATGAGCTTGACGTCTCCGCCACCTATGGCTCTTCCTCCACTTACAAGAAGAAGGATTTCAAGAAATAAACTGACACAAAAGAATCCTATCACATATTCAGACCAATTATCATGGTCTAAAAACACATGCAGGATTCCAAGCACCAGTATAAATATATTGATTCCTAATGGAATTTCATATGTTCTCCAGTCTATAACACTCAGAACTATGAGTGCAGATGTAAGAAAGCAGTAGATGATACTCGTAAGCTCAAGTCCATTTACTGCAAATACTACTATGTATAATATACCGTTTAACGCCTCAATAATAGGGTATTGAGGTGATATCGGTTCTTTGCACTTGCGGCATCTGCCACGAAGAAACAGCCAGCTGAAAACCGGCACCATATCGTACCACGCGAGCTGATACCCGCATCTCATGCAGTGGGACCTTTCGGTCACCACTGTCTCATGCTGCGGTATGCGGTAGATACAGACATTTAGGAAGCTGCCTATAACTATACCGAATGAAAATATTAAGATGTAGATGGGTATCAGTTCTGTGGTCATGGTTAAAAGCCTCTTTATATATTATTTATGATTTAGGGCCTTTTTTGAACTGATCTTTGTCTGAATGGTAATATGGAGAATCTCCTGTATATGTAATAGTTCCGTCTGCCTTATTATATACAATTGTTATTTTATCACTAGTCCACTTTGTGCCTTTAATTTTCGCTTTTGTTAATCCGGCATCTTTAACAGCCGTATCAGCAACTGTTCCTAGCTCTGTCTTACCCAATATAACAGTAACCGTAGTAGCAGTAGCCGAAGCCGCAACCTCTTCGTCTGCATAATATGTCTTTAAAGCTGTAGCAATATTATCACATGTTTGGATATCTGTAGCCTCTCTAGACTTCTCAACATACTTGATAAGCTGTGGAGCAAGTACACCTACAAGCACTGCCATGATGGCGATTACAACAATAAGCTCTACGAGAGAGAAACCTTTGTTGTTCTTCTGTTTCTTTCCTAACTTTTTAAATACATTCTTTACCATAGTTCTTTTCTCCTTTTCATTATAACATGGTTTTTGTGCAAAGAGCTGTGCCCTATCAGCATCTCTTTGGCTTGTATGCGCTCATTGTACCATAAATCAAAGCATAATGCAAGTTATTTTCTAGTACAATAGCACTATTGGCGCACAACTTTTTTCGCTTTCTTTAGCAATTTCAACCAAATTTCATCCGTTTTATTGCATTTATATCATATTTTTCAATAAAAATTTTTTCCAGAGCTATACTCCGCCACAGCATAAGGGGCTTCATCCCATGTGACCGGCTAACGCATACACTCTCGTGAGAGCTACGCTACACTGCCAAGATACTGTAGGAATTATGCTTTTAGATTTTCTATGCTTGACGAAACCGTCGAACCGCGCCGTCCGTGGCGCGGTTCTCCTTGCCCATTACTGCTCACAACATCAGTGTGACCAGTAACGATTACAGCCCATTAAAAGTGCCTCTACGAGGCAGGGGGCTGTAATCTGACAATAGTTGATTTATTGGCGCATAGCTTGACAGCGTGGTGTCAAGCTTGCGTTTGAATAGCAATGA
>OHGL01000332.1_pt1 | contig 23129 bp, 25 predicted proteins | sample 1567731 | NCBI WGS metagenome assembly OHGL01 (sample SAMEA3879606, study PRJEB24766) | human gut metagenome | biome: human-associated habitat; feature: feces | place: USA | collected 1985/1987 | reverse complement strand
AGCGCATCCTTGGTAAGGATGAGGTCTCCAGTTCGAATCTGGATAGCAGCTCCATTGAGAAAAAACCACTTGAATCCTTGCGGTTCAGGTGGTTTTTTGTATTTCCGGTCATTTTTACCACTCGGTTTTCTTTTTGCTGCGCAAAAAGGCCCCCCGGCACCATGCGGACGTGCCGGAGGGCTTTGCAATATGGAGGAAGCAGGGCGATGCAGTATGCCCCGCCGGGGTAAGTTAGTGGAGCAGCTCGTTATGAGCTGCGCCGTTGATGGTGAGCTGGGCCTCGTTCTCTGTTTTGGCATCCTGCTTCTGCTCTTCCTGTTTCGCAGGGTCGTTGTTTTTATCCTTATTTTCGGTCTCGGTGTTCTGCTCAGGGTCAGCCGGATCTTCGGTATCCTCCTGCTTTTGCTGCTCCGTTTCGAAATCGGCTCATTGAGAGTGCCGGGAGAGTGCCGGAAACTTCCATTCACAGCATATCGGACTGCCACCGGGCAGTCCGATATGCTGTGATGTGCTGATAGTTCCCTGCATGAGAACTGCCGACCCCTTCCGTCCTATTTTTCAAACAGGTACAGCAGGTATCCGTAGCCCTCGGCCTCCATTTTTTCATAGGGGACGAAGCGCAGGGCCGCGCTGTTGATGCAGTAGCGCACGCCGTTGGGCGACTCCGGATCGCCGGTGAACACATGACCGAGATGGGAGTCTCCGGCGCGGCTTCTGACCTCCGTGCGGCGCATTCCGTGGCTCAGATCCTCTTTTTCCACCACAGCGGGGCCCTCGATAGGCTTTGTAAAGGCGGGCCAGCCGCAGCCGCTCCCGTACTTATCCGTGGAGGAAAAGAGAGGCTCGCCGGTCACGACATCCACATAGATGCCCTTTTCAAACTTGTCCCAGAACTCGCCCGTGAAGGCGCGTTCCGTGCCGCTCTCCTGCGTGACGCGGTACTGCTCCGCCGTCAGCTTGTCCCGGATGGACTCCGCCGCGGGCTTCTGATAGTCACCCGGGTCGATGCGCAGCCGGGAAAAGAGCTCCATCTCCGTGCGCGGAATGTGGCAGTAGCCGTTCGGGTTCTTTTCGAGGTAGTTCTGGTGGTATTCCTCGGCAGGATAGTAGTTCTTGAGCGGGCCGATCTCCACGAAGAATTTCTCGCTGCGGCCGCGCTCGATCTCCGCGATGCGCTTCACCGTTTCTCTCGCGCTTTCGTTGGTGTAGTAGACGCCGGTCTGGTACTGGCTGCCGCGGTCGTTGCCCTGCCGGTTTTGCACCGTGGGGTCGATGACATAGAAGTAGGCCAGCAGCAGCGCGTCAAGACTCACCTGCTCGGGGTCGTATTCCACCCGCACGGTCTCCCGAAAGCCCGTGTTGCCCGTGCAGACGGTTTGGTAATCGGCGTCCTCCTCGCAGGTGCCGTTGGCGTAGCCGCTCTCGACGTCGATAACGCCGGGGATGGACTGCATCAGCTGTTCCATGCCCCAGAAGCAGCCGCCCGCCAGATAGATGACATTGTCTTTGGTATCCATATAGGTGATCTCCTCGTCGGACCGGTCAAAAGCCGCTCCGTCCATCTTTGTTTTCTGTCCGCTCTTTTCCTTCGGCACAGTCTGCTGCCCGACAGCGCAGCCGCTGAGCAGCAGCACCAAGGCGAAAAGCAGTGCCAATACGCTTCGATACATCGCGTTTCCTCCTTTCAGGGGAATCAGGACTCACTCCGACCCTTCGAGCGCCATGGGCAATGCAGCGGCGCACAGCAGGCGCTTTTTTAATCTCGCGTCAGCCCATATCGGCGGCGAGCGCCTTGTCGATTTGGGCTTGCAGCGCCTCGGCCTGCGCCTTGCCGGTGACAGCGCCGACGATGGGCTCGCCCACGATATTGCCGCTGCGGTCAACCACATAGGTGGTGGGATAGGCAAAGATGTTGGTGGTAAACTTTCCCGCCTCACCGTCGGAGTCAAAATACACATTCTGATAGGTGGCGCCCTTCTTCATCAGCACGTCCTTTGCATCCGCGATCGCCGCCTTGTCACCGTCCAGCGTGAAGGTGTTGACGCCGATGAGGGAGCCGCCCTTCTCCGCGAGTTCCTTGTTCAGCGCGTCCAGCTCGGCAAGCTCTCCCACGCAGGGATTGCAGGTGGTGAACCAGAAATTCACTACGGTAACGGCGTTGCCGGAGAACAGCTCCTCGCTCTTCACCGTGTTGCCATCCAGGTCTTTGCCTTCAAAGGCGGGGAACTTCTGCATGCTGCCCTGCTCGGCCATCTTGTCCGCGCCGCTCTGATTGGACGGCATGCTCATATTATCGACCGCGGGCATACTCATATCGCCGTCCATGGATTTCTGCATGATCTCGGGATACTTCTTTTCCAACTCGGTCAGCTTGTTTTCAATATTACTGATCTCCGTGGTTGACTCCTTCAGCCACTCATACTCCTTGTCGGTGAACTGCTCTTTCGCGGCCTCGACGGTATCCAGCAGGAAATCGCCGTAGTTTTTCCCGTCCTCGATCATTGCCATGCCTTTGTCGGCCTCCATATAGACCTTTTCCCACAGCTCGGTATTTTCCGACAGGATCGCGTTCTCCTGCTCCAGCAGCTCCTTGTGCAGGGTGAGCGCCTCCTCGTCGGTTTTCGGCTCGCTGGTCATGGCGGAACCGCCTCCGCTCATATCCGCCTGCTTGTCGTTGCCCTTTGCGCCGCAGGCTGCAAGGGAGAGCAGCATCATCGCGCCCAGCAGCAGAGCCAGAATCTTCTTTGCATTCATATTCGTTTCTCCTTAAGCTTTGTTGTTTTCTCGCAGCGTTGCTGCGTTTTCCTTCTCTTTCCCGCTGCCGAAGCCGTAACGGAAGCACACGGCGTTCGTCGGACAGGCGCGGATGCACATTCCGCAGCGGATGCACTCGGTATGGTTGGGCGTTTTCGTCACATCCACATCCATCTTGCAGGCTCTGGCACATTTCCCACAGGAGACGCACTTACTCTTGTCCACCTTCATCTGGAAGAGGGACACCCGGTTGAACAGCGCATAGAATGCGCCAAGCAGGCAGAGCCACTTGCAGAAGGGACGGTAGAACAGTACGCTCAGCACGATCACCGCCAGCAGGATGCTGAACTTCCATGTAAACAGCTTGCCCAGCGCCGCCCGGATGCCGGAATTGGCAAGGGACAGCGGGATGGCTCCCTCCAGCACGCCTTGGGGGCAGAGGTATTTGCAGAAGAACGGGTCTCCCATGCCCACATCGTTCACAAGGAACGCCGGCAGCAGGAAAACCATCACCAGCAGGACGGCGTACTTGAGGTATGTCAGGGGCTTGAGCTTCTTTGTGGAGAGCTTCTTTGTCGGGAGCTTATGCAGCAGCTCCTGAAACCAGCCAAAGGGACAGAGGAAGCCGCAGATAAAGCGCCCCAGCAGCACGCCCAGCAGAATGAGAAAGCCTGTGATATAATAGGAGAAGCTGAACTTGGAAGACCCCACTACCGCCTGAAACGCCCCGATGGGACAGGCTCCGGAGGCCGCCGGACAGGAGTAGCAGTTCAGCCCCGGCACGCAGACAGCCTTCCCCGCCCCCTGATACAGTCCGCCTTTGAGAAAGTTCGGCAGGTGCAGGTTGGTCAGCAGCGTTGCCCCTGCCTGGATCCAGCCCCGGAAGCGGGACATGGTCTGTGAAACGCCTGAAAACCTTTTACCCAATGCCCACACACTCCAGACATAGTTTGATGGCCTTGCTCAGCACCGTCGCCGCCTCGCCCCGCCATACACCGAAGCACAGCATGGCGGTTCCGGCCATCAGCAGCGCGATCTGCGCCGCGGCCTTTTTCCCGCAGCTCATTTTTCATCACCCTTTCCGATTTTCTGCCCCCATCATAGCGCGGGAGAGTTAAAGTCTCTGTTAAGAACGAAAACTTAATGCAAACCTTATCTATTCTTGCTATAATGAGAGCAGCATAAAAACGGAGAAATAAAAAGGAGGGCTCTCATGCACCTTTTAGTAATTGAAGATGAACGCGCCCTGTGCGAGACGATCGTCCGTAGCCTGCGGCGGCTGGCCTACAGCGTGGACTACTGCTATGATGGGGAAAAGGCGCTGGCGCTTCTGGGCGTGGAGCGCTACGATCTGGTACTGCTGGATCTGAATCTGCCGAAAAAGGACGGCATGACGGTGCTGCGCACCCTGCGGCAGACCGACCGGGAGACGCGGGTGCTGATCCTCTCCGCCCGCTGTGAGGTGGAGGACAAGGTGCAGGGGCTGGACGCCGGGGCGAACGACTATCTGGCAAAGCCCTTCCACCTGGCCGAGCTGGAGGCCCGCATCCGCAGCCTGACATTGCGGCAGTTCACCCAGCAGGATGTGCTGCTGAGCTGCGGAGGCCTGAGCTTCGACACCCGCTCCCGCACCGCCGCTGTCAACGGGCAGACGCTGACGCTGACCCGCAAGGAAACGGGGATTCTCGAATACCTGATGGTACATCAGGGGCGGCCCGTGAGTCAGGAAGAGCTGATGGATCATGTTTGGGACAGCAGCGTGGACAGCTTCAGCAATTCCATCCGCGTCCACATCTCCGCCCTGCGCAAAAAACTCCGCGCCGTGCTGGGCTATGACCCCATCCGCAACCGCATCGGCGAGGGTTATCTGATGGGAGGCGGGGAAGTATGAAGCGGCTTTCCCTGCAGTGGCGCATCACGCTGATGTCCGTCCTGCTCATCGGCATCACCTGCGTGGCCATGAATTTGCTGCTGTGCTCCTCCGGTGTGTACTATATGGACACCATTGCGGACAGCTTACAGGGCGGCGGCACAGTGATCCTGAATGATTGCGGAGCGGCGAGCTTTGACCTGCAGCTCATAGCGCCCAGCGAGGAGTTGACTATCGTCGTCGATGGGGTGCAGGGGCGCTTCCGCACCACCAACTGGTACATCACGGCGGCGGTAACGCTGCTCAGCGGTTTCCTCGCCTATTTTGTCAGCGGACGCGCCCTAAAGCCCCTGCGCAGCTTTGCTGCGCAAGTGGAGCAGGTACAGCTGAACAATCTTGCCGATATGAGGATCGATGAAGATGTGCTTCCGGAGTTCCGGCAGCTGAGCCGCTCGTTCAACCAGATGCTGGAGCGGCTGAATAACGCCTTTGCCGCCCAGCGGCAGTTCACCGGCAACGCCGCCCACGAGCTGCGCACGCCGCTGGCTCTGATGCAGGCGCAGTTGGAGCTGTTTTCCGCGGAGCATCCCGATGTGCGGCCGGAGACGGTGGAGTTCCTCACGCTTTTGCGTGAGCAGACGGAGCGGCTGACACAGATGACCAAGACGCTGCTGGAGATGAGCAATCTGCAGCAGGTGGCGCGGAACGAGCAGCTCCAGCTCGCCCCCATGGTCGAGGAGATCTTCACGGATCTCGCGCCGCTGGCGGAGAAGCGAAGCATCTCGCTGGAAGCGGAGGGCGACGCCGCCCTGACCGGCAGCGACGCGCTGATCTACCGTCTGCTCTTTAACCTGACGGAGAACGCCGTCAAATATAACCGTCCCGGCGGCTCAGTGCGGGTCGAGCTTGCACAGGGGCAGGAAAAATGCATCATTCGCGTTTCCGACACCGGCTGCGGCATTCCGGAGGAATATCAGCGGAGCATTTTTCATCCCTTCTTCCGGGTAGACAAATCCCGCAGCCGCGAGTACGGCGGCGCGGGACTGGGACTTTCTCTGGTGTGGGAGATCGCCAACCTCCACGGCGGCTCCGTTTGGGTAGAGGAAAGCTCGGACAAGGGCACGACCATCGCGGTGGAGCTGCCGGCAGGAGGGGAAAACGATTTCTCCGGCCCGGATATCCCATAGCGCCCCTTGGCGGTTTCATGATGATCGTTTTTCAACCTTCACAATGTTATCGCAGCAGCTCTCGATCAGTTCCCTGTCGTGGGTGATCACGAGAATGGTTCTGCCGTTCCGCGCTTCGCTTTTCAGCCTTTCCGCGATCAGGCGCATATTCTGCCCGTCAAGGCCGCTGGTGGGCTCGTCAAGGATCAGTATCCCGCGGCCGGAAAAGACGGCGCAGGCGATGGCAAGGCGCTGCTTCTGCCCGCCGGACAGGGTGGACGGGTGCGCGTCCCTGTACTCGTAAAGCCCAAGCTCTTTGAGCAGGTTCCTTGCACGGCTCTTGCTTTCTTCTGTCAATCTGGTATTCAGCAGCAGCTCCTCCGCCACGCTCGCCGCAAAAAACTGCGTTGACGTGTCGTTGCCGCAGTAATAGATCTCCCTGCGCCGGACTGCCGCTCTTGCTTTTTTCCCATCTATCAGGATATGTCCCCTTGTCTGCCTTGCCAGCCCGCAGAGGATCTGCGCAAGGGTGGTTTTCCCCGCGCCGTTTTGCCCCGTTATGGCGGTCACCCTGCCTTTCGGAAAGGAGAGGGAAACATCATCGAAAATGACTTCTTTGCATATTCTTTTCGAGAGCCCTGCTGTCTTCAAGACGGCAGGGCTCTCGTCCAATACGGAGGGAGCGGGAGGGCGCTTTCCCTCGTGCGGAGAACGCAGGCCCATCCCTAAGATGTCTGCTCTTGGCAGGAGGAGCAGATCCTCCGGTGTATACTCGGCCGCTATTCTGCCATCCCGCAGATATAAAAAGCGGTCTGCGATCCCCATCAGCCAGTCGATCCGATGCTCCGCGAGGAGCAGGGTAAAGCCCTGCTCCTTGAGCTGCCGAAGGGTCTGCGCAAGCTGCCGCGTCCCGGCGGCGTCGAGGTTGGCCGTCGGCTCGTCGCACACAAAGACCTTTGGCTTCATGGCATATACGGACGCAATGGCCGCCCGCTGCTTTTCTCCGCTTGAGAGGACGTCAACTGCCCTGTCCCTCAAACGGGACAGCTTCAATGCCTCTATGGCGGCGTCCGTCCTCTCCCGTATCTCCCGGGTGGACAGGCCGTAATTCTCGCAGGGAAAGGCCACCTCTCCGGCAAGCTCGGAGGAAAAGAACTGGCTTTTGGGGTCCTGAAAAACGCTTCCCACCAAACGCCCGATCTCCCATGTGGAAAGCCTTGATATGTCCTTGCCGTCTATCCTCACACTTCCGCTGAAGGCTCCGGGATAATAGGACGGCGCAAGCCCGTTGACAAGCCTTGTCACGGTGGTCTTGCCGCAGCCGGAGAGCCCCGTCAGCACGACGCATTCGCCGCTTTTTACCGAAAGGGAAATGTCCTGTACGCCTCTGTCCGAGTTTTCGTATTGAAAGGAAGCGCGTGTAAGCTCGATCATGCCATGCTCCTTTCCAAAACCAAATAGGAAGCCGTGACTATCGCACATGCGGCTGCCGCGATGCGATCCCGCGCCCCGCTCCTTTTCTCATAATAGCTGCCGCGCACGCCCGGACGCTCCGCGCCTCTTGCAACGGCGGAAACGGAAAGCTGATCCGCAAGCTGCAATACCCGAAGAAGAAACGGAACCAGCACATACTCCATGCTCTGCACGGGATGTGCGAGCAGCTGTCCCGCCGCGGTCAGCCCCCGGTTTTTCATCGACCTGCCCACGCCTTTCAGCTCCGTCCGCATGGTGGGGAAGAAGCGAAAGACCACAAGAAGCCCGAGAATGAACGGGGTGGGCATACGGAGGCGGGATAAGAACGCGGAGAGCATCCCCGGCGGCGTAGTGATCAAATCCCATGACACCAGAAAGATCGGTGACAGATTCCAGAACATCAGAACATAAAATTCCGAAAAGACCGGCATGCGCAGCCCGTGGAAGCGGATGCCGTAGAGCAGCAGCGCCAGCAGCAGATAAAAGCAGCCATAGGACGCGGCAAGGCGGAAGTTCCGCTGTAAGACGAGATAAAGAAGCGCGCCGCCGGTCAGGATGCAGGTGAGCAGCACATTCCCGCCGATGGTTACTCCGGCAAAGACGCACAGCAGCGCCCACAGCTTGACCGGCACCGCAAAGGATGTGTCCGCTCTCATAGAACGCCGGCCTTCTGAAAATGCCTGCGGATCAGCCGACTGCCCACCATGCAGCCTAAAAAGCCCATCAGCGTCGTGAACAGCAGAATAAAGGCCAGCCAGCCGGGAGAGGTGTAGTAACGCACATAGGAATCGATGTAGCTCTGCTCCATGCCGCTTGCCAGCGCAAAATCGTAGTAGGTGTCCCAGAAGAACCAGATGGGCAGCAGATTGACCCCGTTGTATAAAAGGCTCGCCACCGTCCAGGCGGCGGTCAGCCGTTTCGGTTTTGGGCAGGAGCCTTCCTTCCAGAGAATCGCCTCGCAGAGGAGCCCCACGAGAACATAATAAGGAAGCAAGAACCAGTTTCCCATCAGCAGGAAGATCACGCCGAGGATCGTCATATAGATCAGCGTCACAAACCGCTTGCCGATCCGGCTGACCATGAGCATATAGACCGGCGCGCAGAGGAACATGGTGATCCCCACCGACAGCACCATGCTGACAAAGTCGTTGGCCATGCAGACCATATTGACGATGAGCTGGATCACGATCAGCACTGCGGAGAGCAATACCGTTGTAATAACATCCTTGACCGTCCACTTTTTCTTTTCGTCCATAAATCCATTCCTCCGTTTTCTGTTAATTTATACTACTGTTAAGAATCCGAGCATCCACGCAGCTATAATTTGCAATGCAAATAAAACAATCGTAAGGACCGATGCTCTGGTTTTTCTCTTTACGGCATGGCTGATCCCCGTGAAAAACCCGCAGATGGCCGCTGCAATTCCGAAATCACGACACAGGCGCCTGGAACCGTTTTGCCAATATATTTTTCGGAAACAGTGTTTGCGCCTGCCTCATATGCGTCCGGTGTACCGGATGCATATGCAGCGGGAGCGAGGAACGCAATCATAATCAGCGCCGCAAGAAAGCATTGGAGGGCCTTGTATCTCATCCGTCTTTCCATAGGGTCATGACTCTATCGTCAGTCTAAAATCACAGCAGTCTCCGCCCTGTCCGAGCGTCTTTGTCCGTCCCCATTTGAGCTTTGGATGCATATGCCCGTAGGCCTCGTCATCCGCGCGGCAAAAGCCGGCCACAATCTCCGGGCAGCCGTATTTCACACAGGTGTCCTGATAGGGGCAGGCCAGCATGTCGAAGCACATTTCCTCCTGCTCGGTTCGTATCCAATCAGCCCGAAAACCGCAGTCCTCTCCAAAGGAGCTTTTTGTCATTTTGGCAAAGAACCTCGGCACCAGCTTATACAGACCCGGTATCTTCATTGCCCCTTGGATTTTTGCACCAACGCCCGCTGCCCGCTTTTCATAATATCTATTCAGAAAAGCCGCCGCTTCCTCACGGGAGATTCCATTTCCCGTCATGGCGTCAAAGGCGGCGATGGCAGGATAGATGCGTTTCCTCGTATGCATATACATCTTTTTCGGCTCGTCGGCGTTTTCGTCTACGATTTCCGCATAACGTCTCCATGCATCTTCTATGATCGCCTCTGTCTTTTCCACGCCATACTGTTTTTCCATTGCAGATACCGCTCCGGTCAAGTATCTTTTGTCTAACCTTCTATCCATATGCTTTCCCGCCTTTCAGCGTCCAGCCGATCGCCCGGCTGCGCATTCCCACAAAGCGCCTGTACAGGCCGTCTTCGCGCATCAGCTCCTCATGGTTTCCGCGTTGAACGATCCTGCCGTTCTCCAGCACGATGATTTGATCTGCCGTGCGCACGGTGGACAGACGATGGGCGATCATCAGGATCGTTTTGCCTTTTGTCAGCTCCCGGATGGCCTTTTGCAGCTCCTGCTCGTTTTCGGGATCCACGCTGGCTGTAGCTTCATCCAAAATGACGATGGGTGCGTCCTTCAGAATTGCCCTTGCAATGGAGATTCGCTGCTTTTCTCCGCCGGAGAGGCTGGAGCCTCCTTCGCCGATCGTTGTCTGATAACCGTCGGGCAGCGTCATGATAAAGTCATGGCAGCAGGCTTTCTTTGCGACTGCTATGATTTCATCCTCGCTTGCGTCCGGTCTGCCAAACCGGATATTGTTCTCGACGGTGTCCTCAAAGAGATACACATTCTGAAATACGATGGCGAAATTCTTGAGAAGGCTGCCGCTGGTATATTCCCGCACATCCCGGCCGCCGAGCGTGATCTGTCCTTCCTTCACATCCCAGAAACGGGCGATCAGACCGACCAGCGTGGTTTTTCCGGAGCCGGAGGGACCAACAATGGCGCAGGAGCTTCCCTGGGGTACGCTTAAGCTGATTTGATGTAATACCTCCTTTTCCCCGTATCCAAAGGACATATTCTTCACTTCGATATTGAAATTTTCCGGCACAAGATCAGCCCCGTTTTCGTCCAGGGATGGAATGTCCATGATGTTATCCAGCCGGTCCAGAGAAGCCTCCACCGCGCGGGCAACGGAGGACATACTGCCCGCCACCTCCACGGCGGCATAGATCATGAAGCTGGACACGAGAAGCAGCAGACACTTCTCCGGCGTGATGCTTCCTCCTGCCAAAAGATAGGGCGCAAAAACCAGAATAGCCGCCCGTGCGAGCTTGAACACCGTCTGATAGAGCGCCGTCATTTTGGAAAACGCCTTTTCAAGCACGATATTTGCCTCTTTGCTTTCCTCGATTGCGGTGTCAACTGCTTTTCCGGTGCGCTCCGCCAGCCCAAACGCCTTGACTACGCCCATGCCCTGCACATATTCCAAAACGGCAGTGACCAGGCCAGCCTGGGCTGCCTGACGGCGAGGCGCGTGTTTCCTGCCGACCTTGCCGATAAGCGAATAAACAATGAGCGCCACAGCAAGTCCGGCCAAGGAGATCAGCCCGATCCGCCACTCATAGATCATAAGCCAAACGCTAATCACGATGGCGTGGATAAACCCGCCCGCCACATTTTCCATAATGGTAACGGACTGCTGCTCCAGATCGCCAAGTGTGGTCGTCACCGCCGCAGTGATATCCCCGAGCCTGTTTTCATTAAAATAGCCCATAGGCGCCCTTTTCAGGCGTTCGCCGATCTCCATGCGCTTTTCCGACCCGAACGCGAAGCTGCCAAGAGTTCTGGCATTGGCAGAAAGATCGACAAACACGATTCGCCCTGCAATGGAAACGATCATGATGCCAAGCGAGATCCAGATCGTGCTTTCAGGCATAACATCGCCGGAAAGCTGCTTCAGGATTCCTGTGAGCACCGTCAGAATGGCCATGATCGGGATCATCTCAAAGAATGAGCTGACAAGGTATGCAAGAAAAGAGCGGATAAGACGCTTCTTCTGTAAGCCCGAGAACAACAAAAGTCTTTGAAACAGCCTTATCATCACGCCACCTCCTCTGCGGTATCTCTGCCCTGCATATGGGCTTTCCACAATTCCTTGTATAGATCGCTTGTTTCAAGAAGCTCCTCATGGGTTCCTTCCGCAGCGACATTTCCTTTCTCCACGACAAGGATCTTGTCTGCTTTTGTAATGGTAGACAGCCGATGCGCAATGACGATCAAAGTTTTTCCTGCTACAAGCCCTGCGATGGATGCTTGAATAACGGCCTCATTTTCAGGGTCGGTAAATGCCGTGGCTTCATCCAGCACCACGATCGGGCTGTTCTTCAGGATCGCCCTTGCAATGGCGATACGCTGCCTTTCTCCGCCGGAGAGGCGGCTTCCCGCATCGCCCGCCAGCGTATCATAGCCCTCCGGCAGAGCGGCGATAAAATCGTGACAGCTCGCTTTTTTTGCCGCTGCCTCGATCTCTGCGTCTGTGGCCTCCGGTTTTCCAATCCGAATGTTTTCCCGGATAGACAGATGGAACAGGAAGTTATCCTGTGATACATATGAGACAAGCTCCATTATCTGAGGGAGAGGAATGTTCCGCACGTCCACGCCGCCAATACGGACGCAGCCGCTCTCCGCCTCCCAGAAGGAGGCGATGAGCCGCGCAATGGTAGATTTACCGGAGCCGGAGGGACCCACAATGGCCGTCATACCGTTTTTTGCGCAGTCAAAGGAAATTCCATGCAAGACCTCCGTCTCTTTGTACCGGAAGGTAACATGATCGAAGGATACGTCGGCGTCCGCAAGGACAGCTCTCTCGGTCGGCCGCACAAGCTCCGGCTCATCCAGAAGATTCCCTACCTCTTTTACGGTGGAATCCACCATGGCCAGGCTGTCGGTGTACTGCAATGCCTGAATCAGTGGCTTTACGAGTCCAAGGGCGAGAATGATGCAGGTGATCAGCGTACCCGCTTCGACCCTTCCGTTTATAAAGAGCCAGCTCCCCAAGGGCAGCACGCCCACAAGCGTTGCCGTCAGGATGGAAAGCCCCATCACATAGTAGCCGTTGGTCTGCTTGAACCAGGTCACTTTGGCTGTCTCGTTTTCCGCCACGGCGTCGGCGTATTTTTTATATGAGCGTTCACCCTGATTGAACGTCTTCACCACTTCGATGCCGCCGATGTATTCCACCGTTGCGGCATCCATGTTTTTCCCTGCGGCAAGTACTCTGGCATATCTCTTCTCGTAATCCTTCATCATTCCCATATAGCAGAAGGCACCCACCGGAATCGTCACAAGAGAGATCAGCGCGAGTCTCCAATCAAGGCTGAAGAGGTAAACGAGCATTAGAACTGGGATCAGGATGTTGGCAGTGAGCTCCGGTACCATATGCGCCAGCGGAAGCTCCAGCTTTTCCACGGTGTCCACGATGATCGTTTTGAATTTCCCGGACGGCGTATCAAGGATCGTTCCCATGGGGACACGGGAGAGCTTCTCTGTTATCGCCATGCGGATATTCCGCAGAATGATAAAGGCAGACTCATGGCTCTTCATTGTAGAAAACGTTCCGAACCACACCTGCCCGAGATAGCCCGCAAACGCAATCAATGCCAGAAACGCCAACCTGCTGAAAGCATAGTCTTCGTGGCAGATCATAATGATCCCGCGGGACACCGCGATATAGGGGATCATGCCGCAAAGCGCCCCCAAAACCGCAAGCACAACGGAGCCGATCAGTTTCCCTTTGCACGGCTTCGCAAAATCCATCAGAATCGTCATCGCCGAGTTTTCTTTTCCCGTCATCATTCCTCACCTCGCAAAAGTCTTACAATCTTTTCTTTCTGCCCACCGGAAAGGTCCTCCGCGATTTCTCCGTCCCGGATGAACAGTATTCTTGTGCAAATCCGCATCATGAACTCAATATCATGTGTGATGATCAAAAGCACCTTGCCTTGCGTCGCAAGACCTCGTGTCAAGGTGCCGACCTCTTCCATACTTTTCAGATCCAGTCCGCTGGTAGGCTCATCGAATACCAGCAGCTCCTTGCCGCAGATATCGCTCACCACAACCGCAAGGCGCTGCATCTGCCCGCCGGAAAGAGACAAGGGATGCCGTTCCTTATACGCCAGCCGATCCACCTTTTCTAATGCGCGGTCGATCTCGTCTTTATTCGGGGCTTTTACGCCAAGCGCGCATTCCGCCGCCACGCTGTCGGTAAAGAGCTGGTGCCCCACATCCTGCATGACCATGTATGCCTTTTTCCGTCTCAACCGCCGGCTCATCGGTTTTCCGGCCCACAAAACAGTACCGGAGCCGTTCTTTTGCAATCCGCAGAGCATTCTGGCGAGGGTCGATTTCCCGGCGCCGTTGGCGCCCGCAATGGCGATGATCTCTCCGCGGCTTGCCTGAAAAGAGATATCATTCAATACATACCGTCCGCCGAGACGGACGCTGATTTTCTGAGCGGAAAGCGATCCATCGGCAGCGATTGTTTTCACACCGCCCGATTCGGATACCGACAGATCCCTGACACGCAGTCCCATTCTGCGAATATCTGCTTCAGGCAGCGCCTTGAACGCTGAAGCCTCCATGTCCGACGCAATCCGGCCATCCTGCATATAAACGACGCGATCCACAATGTCCATCAGATACCAGATGCGGTGCTCTGCGATCAGAATGGTCTTTCCTGATATTTTCGCCCGTTGGAGCAAATCCGCCAATTCTCCGATGGCCTTCATGTCGAGATTCGATGATGGCTCGTCAAACACAAGGACATCGGGAGCTGAAGCATACACGCTGGAAAACGCGATCTTCTGCTTCTCGCCGCCGGACAGTTCAAAGATATTTCGACCCCGGAGCTCGCTAAGATGCAGCTCCTCGGTAAGCTCATCCAATCGGGAGCGCAGAGCCTCTCGCGGAATGCCCCGATTTTCAAGCCCAAACACGATCTCGCTGTCCGTATCCGTATTGAAAAACTGCGTTCGAGGATTCTGAAAAACCGTCCCTACCGCATCCGATAGCGCAGCAATCTCTGTCTCCCGGGTATCCATACCGTTTACCTTCACCTGCCCCGAAAGATTGCCGTGGAAGAAATGGGGAATCAGTCCGTTTGCGAGCCGTGTAACTGTTGTTTTTCCACATCCGGATGGTCCGCAAAGCAGCACGCATTCGCCGGACCGAACGATAAGGTTCAAATCAAGGACTCCGCCGTTCCCGCCTTCAGCGTATGTAAAAGAGACATTTTGAAACGATATCATAATCAAAACACCCCTTTCATGCCCGCGTATACCATGCCGGCAGCGAGCGCGGCGTAAGCAATTACCACCAGCAAATCAGCAAACGAAAACGCGATTTCCTCTATACAGCTTCTTTCACCTGTGTGCTCAATGCCTCTTGTAATCGCTGCCTGCGTGATCTCGTCCGAAATTCTGGAAGCAGAAACAAGCAGGGGAACATAGACATGCTCCATCGTCTGTACAGGATGGCTGATCAGCCCAGCCGCGGACGCTGATATCCCTCGCAGCGCCATGGCATCCCGTATGGAGGCCCACTCTTCTCTCATGGTCGGGAAATAACGGAGGGTAACGGCAAGAGCGATCGTGAGTCCTTTCGACAATCGGAGCTTTGTGATCGCCGCAAGAAATTTACTTACGCTTGTCGTTGCAATCAGAAAGCTGCCCAGCATAAAACAGGGAAGAAGCTTGCGGATATACACTGCAAACATATAGACGATCCCGCCGAAAGTCACGGGCAGCCTCGGTACGATAAAAAGCTGGATCAGCAGAAGCGTGAGAAAAAAAGCTGCGTATTTCAGCATTCTTTTCAGATTGCCGGAAGTGCTCAGAAGCACAAGCGGAATCCCCGCAAGCACACACTCCACCGCGATGCTTTTATTCATAAAAACGGAAACGCTTGTGACCGCGAGAATCAGAAGCTTCGTCCGTGGGTCGAGTCTCATTTATACAACCCCTGCTTTTTCAAAGTGCTTTTTCATAAGCTTCTTTCCAATCAGTCCGCCGATGATCGCGCAGACGATCGTCCCGATAATCATTGCGGGGATCGCCCACCAGGCAGCCCCAATCGAATGAATCACTCCTTCAAAGGAGGAGAAGTCACCTTTATTCTTCATAAAAGCATCAAACTGTGCGGGCATGACAGCCATTGGAATGTATGCCCCCATCGGCGCAAGCGCCATGACGCAGTAGGCAAGCAGGTTTTTCTTAAAGGATCTGAAATCAGCGGAAGCGCAGATAAGATCCGCGATCAAGCCGAAGCTCAGGAAGAATACGGACATCATCCAGAACATTCCTGTAACAAACAGCAAGATCGCCGCGATTACACCGAGAATGGAGAGAGCTCCCTTCTTCGGTATCTTTGCCACATAGAGCATGAAAACTGTCCCCGTAAAGAGCGCCACGATCATTGGCATAAACGGGAAAGTGACCGGCGTCATCTGCGCAACACCGCCAATCACAAACGCCACCACAGCATAGATGAGCGAAAAGATGCCCACCGATATAAAGTCCCTTGTTTCCAGCTTCTTCGAATCTGTTTTAAGCATAATAAACAACCTCCAATTTTATATCGTTTAGTTAGAATATGCTAACTCGCGTGTAAAAAATTAAAGTGATCGTGCATTATTCCAGCCGGAGCAAGCCTTTCCAGCCAGAGTTGAAAAACTTTGCAAGCTCCTCAATATACCGCATCGCTTCATCTTTGGGCATATCATGGGCAATCGTCTCACATACCGCCGTAAAATAGGCGCTGGTGATCATGTGGTGAAGCTGCTTTGTCATTTTCCCGGAGAGCTTTCCTCTTTTGCGGAGAAGCGCGTAGTATTCCTCTGAGCACTCTACCTCCAGTTCCACAAGCTCCTCCAAGAAATTTGCATAGCGCGTACCTTCCGCCCGGCAGAGGATCAGCTTGAAGGCATCAAAATGGGCATACATATATTCCACAAAGACGCGCAAATACTCGGTGGACAGCTTCAGGCTGTCCTTCGTCTTTTCCTCGGAGACAAGATCGAAATGGGCGGCCTGTGCGGCTTTGAACTGCTCCAACAGTCCCTTTGCTGCCTCGCCCACAAGATCTTCAAAAAGCGCAGCCTTATCCGGGTAATAGCCGTAGAAGGCGCCTTTCGTGAAGCCCGCCTCTGCGACGATTTTATTCAGAGATGCGTCCTTGAATCCTTTTTCCAGGAATTCTTTTTTCCCAACTTCGAGGATCTTCATTTGAGTCTCTGTACGTTCCATTGATGCCTCCTGATATACCGGCAGTATATACTACTGGTATATTATAACCGAGCAGATCGAGTTTGTCAATGAGGTTTGTGATTTTTCTGTTTGCCCAGTTCAATGCAGAGACTCTCTGTCCGCCTGTCCTGGATGCCTGCGCATATTCTTTTCAATACTCCAAGCATCGCCATACAGCGCAAGGCAGGAACACCGCAAGTGGTGTCCCTGCCTTTTCGGATAGGCTGTTTGGCAAACGCAAACCGCGCAAGCTGTCGCTAAAGTTATGGTCAGCGGCGGGCATCATTTCTCACTCCGCCAATACCTTGCCCATGGCGGGGCAGCCGAAGGCGATGGCGGCGTAGGTGTTCAGAGCGCCGGGTGCGGCATGGAGATGATCGCCCCCTCGGGAAAGTTCTGAATGGCGATGCCAAGGGACAGGACAAGTGCGCTTGCCGTTTTCGTAAGGCGCAATCGTCATCCCGTAATCGTGCCATTTGTCCCAGCCGCCTTTCGCCCGCACAAATGCCCGGTCCATCCGTTTCCTCCAGAACGGCTTGTTGCAGTCCACGAACCGCAGCCTGCGGAAGAGCGGGCCAGAAATAGACGGTCTCAAAGGCTGTGACCGCATCGAACCAGTCGTCTGCGAAGATCATATCCACCACACTGCCTTGCAGAACGGCGCAGCATTCAGAAATTGAAGCCCCCACCGGGCCACGGCACTGTGCCCGACATTCATCATGGCGACCATGAGCTTCCCGCCAAGCCCCACAGGCTTGCGGGTGTTCTCAAAAAATAGCATCTTGCCCTTCCGATTTCACACATTCCGCATAGGTCAGCAGGAACGAGGCTTTCAGAACAACGCTTTTCCGCACTGCCCAACCGTTTTGCCGCAGGAAACGCAGGTATCCCTCGCTCGTCCACCTGCTGTGGAGGGGAAAGCCCGCCAGCTTCATGAAAAAGGCTTTGACCTTGCCGGAAAACGAGTTCCCCGCGTGGGTGAAGGTGGGCGCGATGAGCACGCCGTCCTCTTTCAGCACCCGCTTGATTTCTTGCAGGGCTTTTTCCGGCTGCGGCACGATGTGCAGCGCATTGGACACGATCACCACATCAAAGGACTTATCCGCATAGGGCAGGCGGAACATATCCTGCACGGAAAAGCGCAGCTTGGCAGAGTGGTTATCACGCTTGGCCTCGGCAATCATCTCCGCGGAGGCATCCGTCGCCTCGATGTGCGCTGCCGCGTTCACAATGTGCTTTGCAATCAGTCCCGTGCCGGTCGCCAGCTCCAACACCGTCTTGGCTTTTACAACCGGCCGGATCAGTTCATACATCTCGTCATACGCCGCCCGATCCTTTCGCATAAAGCGGTCGTAACAACCGGCATTTCTGTCCCAGAAGCTTTTTTGTTCACTCACGGCTGTCTATCTCCCCATGCGGGCATCCGTCCCGCTGCTGCCTGGCGTATTCCAGCAGGGCGGCACACGCCGGGCAAAGTGCCCCGTCCCTTGTCCCATGTACGCCCCGGCAATCCCGGCGTACCATGAGGGTAACGGTTTCGATCTCCTTTTCCTTGTTCAAGCTCTGAGTTCCTTTCTGCTCTGCATCTAAGTTAGTCATATCTAACCGCTTGGCGGAAGAAAAGGCAGATCGCCTGTGTGCAGTCTGCCTTGACTTCAGTCGCATATCAACCCCGGTTATCACAACGCCGTTGTCAGCGCAGGGGCCGGCAGCGGTTACTCAAGCAACTGATATATACTGCTTCCGGCCATCATCCCTCGGGCCGATCCGATGTGCGGCTCTTTTGCTCTTGCTGTTCCAGCGTGTCCAGCAGCTGGCTTATGCTCTTTTTCCCGAACAGTACCTTTTCGCCGTTCAGCACGAGACAGGGTACGCTCATGACATTATACGTTTCCTTCAAGGCGGGGAAGTGATTCAGATCGTATGCCTCTGCCCTGACATTAGGGTTGAGGGCGGCTATGTGCTGGGCTGCGATCGCCAGCTCCGGGCACATGGTGCAGGACAGCGAAACGAATATCTGCATATCTGTAGGTGCATCAAGAGCCTTTATTCGGCCCATAGTTTCCCCGTCAAGAGCCTGTCCCGGTCCGGCCACGTTGTAAAGCCCCATGATAAAAGAAGTAAATTCGTGCCCGCCCGGTACCCCGTGGAAAGCGAGACCGGAGTCGCTGCCGTCAGAGCGCAACACACGCACCAGCGGCATATGCTCAGCGCCTTCGGTAGCTTTTCTTACTGTGAGTTTGGGTGTGAGTCGTGCAAGCTCCTCCATATAGGAGCGGAGTTCCTCTGAAACAGCCTTCTCGTCAAGGCAAAGCTCCAGTATCAGGGGCTCCTGCATTCTTTCAAATACTGCCTCAAGCTGCTGCATTACCTGCTGCGGGAATATCCCCTCGGGCTGAGCCTCGCCGCCGGATGCCGCCTTCGTTTCTTTTATCTCAGGCTTTCGGGGGCGAAGACCAGTTTTTTCCTGCATGGCCGCGGCATACTTTTCCAGCGCAGTCGCAGCCTTTGCACCATCGCCCACGGCGGTGACCACCTGCCGCAGCTCCTTCACGCACACGTCGCCCGCGGCGTATACGCCCTCAAGGCTCGTCCGCTGCGAGCCGTCCGTAACGATATAGCCTCTCGGGTCAGTCTCGATCTTGTCCCGGATCAAGGCCGTTTCCGGCTCGTAGCCTGCAAACACAAACACGCCGAAGGTATCCCCATCCGGTGCGAAAACCGTTTCCTCCCCGGTTCTCAAATCTCTGTATCGCAGGCTCCGTAGAGCCGTATCGCCCGTGGCCTCCACCACTGCGGTATGGGAGAGGACAGTGATCTTCGGATGCTCTTTAGCGGCGCGCGACACAGCCTCGGCGCAGGTGAAGTCCTCCTCGCGAATCAGTATGGTGACGTGCTTTGCGTAGCGTGTCAGGAAAACGCTCTCCTCCGCCGCGGCAAAGCCGCCGCCTATGACAAAAACCTCCTTGCCGGTAAAAAACTCGCCGTCGCAGGTGGCGCAGTAGGCTACGCCCCGTCCACGGAACTCCGCCTCGCCGGGAAAGCCTATCATACGCGGATGGGCGCCCGTGGCCAGAAGCACGCCAAAGCAGCGGTATTCTCCGCGCCCGGTCTTCACGGTCTTGACGTCTCCGTCCAGTTCAAAAGCCGTGACCTCGGCCAGCAGGAACTCTGCACCGAAGCCCTCTGCCTGCTGCCGCATTGTGTCCGTCAATTCTCTGCCGCTGGTTTTTGCTACGCCGGGATAGTTCACGATCTCATTCGTGATAGTGATCTGGCCGCCGAAATGCTCCTTCTCTACCACCAACACGCGATAGCGTGCCCTGGCAAGATAAAGGGCCGCCGTAAGCCCGGCCGGCCCTCCACCTATCACGATCACATCATAGAGCTGTTCCATCTCCATTACAGCATCCCCACAAGGTCAAGGCTGGGCTTGAGGGTCTCGGCTCCGGGCTGCCACTTGGCGGGGCAGACCTGGTCGCCGTGCTCCGCCACAAACTGGCTGGCCTGAAGCCTGCGGAGAAGCTCGTCGGCATTGCGGCCCACATTTCCTGCGTTGACTTCGTATACTACGATCTTGCCCTCCGGGTTCACAATGAAGCTTCCGCGCTCTGCAAGGCCGTTTTCCTCGATATACACCTCAAAGTCGCGGCTCAGCGCATGTGTAGGGTCGGCCAGCATGGGATAAGTGATCTTGCTGATGCGCTCAGAGTGGTCATGCCACGCCTTATGCACGAAATGTGTGTCGGTGGATACGGAATAAACCTCGCAGCCGGCCGCCTTAAACTCAGCGTATTTGTTCTGCAAATCCTCAAGCTCGGTGGGGCAGACAAAGGTAAAGTCTGCGGGGTAGAAGAAGAACAGGCTCCATTTGCCCAGCACATCCTGCTTGGTCACGGTCCGAAACTCTCCGTTCTGATATGCCTGTGCGGAAAAATCGCTGATTTCTTTGTTAATAAGTGACATGGTTTGATCTCCTTTTCGTTTTAATTGGTTTGATTGGTTTGATTGCCGAATCGGGGGACGGCGTTATTCCATTGTCATGGAGGGCGCGGCGTAGACCCGTGCCCTCAGCTCGCTGTTGAGCATATACAGCCCCTTGCTGTCTCCGCCGAACAGCTCCATCTTGGTGATAAGGTCGGCGGCATTCTTCTCTTCCTCGCCCTGTTCCTTAATGAACCAGTCCAGCATCTGCATGGTGCGGAAGTCCCTGACCTCGTATGCGGCGGCGTAGATGGCATTGATGCTGGCGGTGACCAGCATCTCGTGTTCCAGTGCTCTTTTCAGCGGGGCCATGTGGTCGCCTCGTTCCCACTCCGGCTTTGCGATGGCCTCAAAGGTGACACCCTCGCCGTTGTTCTGCAAATACTGATAGAACAGCATGGCGTGATCCCGTTCCTCCTGCGCCTGCACCCGATACCAGTTCTCAAAGCCGTCTAAGCCCACGGAGGCGTAGTAATTTGCAAAATCCAGATACAGATAGGCGGAGTAGAACTCCTTGTTGATCTGCTCGTTGAGCAGGTTCGATACGTTTGCGTTCATTGGGTGCCTCCTTCAGCGTTGTTTTCTTCCTGTTCCCTGCAATCGGGACAGATATACCGGATTTTAAGATCATACGAGAGGATATCGCATCCCAGCGCGTACTCGATCCGGCTCTGTATATCCGGCAGGTGAACGTCCGCGATTTTCCCGCACCGGCTGCAAATCAAGTGATCGTGCCGTTCCGTTCGGTCGTACCGGTCCGGCGAACCCGACTCGGTGATGCGGCGCAGCAGACCCTCCTCCGTCAAGGTGTTCAGATGCTTATACACGGTGCCAATGGCGATGCTGGGATGCTCCTTTTTCATCTCCATGAACACCTGTTCCGCCGTGAGGTGCCGCTGAAGCTCCGTTACGACAGCCAATATTTCCTCTGCGTATTTCGGCATACTGCCGCCCCCTAAATACAAGAATAAGTCTTATTCTTACATCTTTATTATATCCATATTCTTCTTTTTGTCAACTGCAATTGAAGATTTTTCACTTTTTTTGCAAATATCTGTTGACATTTCCAACTGTGCCTGTTATAGTCACAGTATAAACTGTATTAACAGTGAGCACAGTTACATTGGAGGTGTATTCATGCGTCAGATATTACTTTTTGCGGCACTTGCCGCCTCGCTTGCGCTGCTGAGCGGCTTCGCGCTGTCCAGAGCAAAAGAAGACAAGGCGGAGGACATGACAGACAAGGCGGCGTATCAGAAGATCAGCGCCGAGGAAGCCTATGAGATGATGGCCTCGCAGGAGGTCGTGGTGGTGGACGTCCGCACCCGGGAGGAATACGACGGCGGGCATATTGAAAACGCCGTCCTTCTGCCTAACGAGAGCATCGGGAGTGAAATGCCCGAGGCGCTGCCCGACAAGGAGGCCACGCTGTTGGTCTACTGCCGCAGCGGCCGCCGCAGCAAAGATGCCGCTCAAAAGCTGCTGGCACTGGGGTATCAGAGCGTCTACGACTTCGGCGGCGTCATCGACTGGCCCTACGAGCTTGTAAAGGAGAGATAAAGGGTGGACAGTTCCTTTAATCTGGCCGTCCACGCGCTGGTCTGCCTGAGCCACAGCGGACGATCACTCAGCAGCGAGGCGCTGGCGGAGAACATCTGCACCAACCCCACCCGCGTTCGCCGGGTGCTGGCGGGGCTGAAAAAGTCGGGGACGGTGGAGACCCGGGAGGGCTTGGACGGCGGCTACCGTCTGACGGCAGACCCGGCGAGCCTTTCTCTCCGGCAGGTGGCGGAGGCGGTGAATACCCGCTTTGTGGACTGCGCGTGGCACAGCGGCGACATTGACCGGGACTGCGCCATCTGCTCCGGCATGGCGGGCGTGATGGACACGCTGTACCGGAACATGAACGAGGAATGCGCCGCCTACCTCTCGCACATTACGATCACAGATATTGAAACACAGCTTTTTACACAGAAATAGGAGGATATACGACGCTTACCATTACGACCAACCGCTTTGAAAGTGAATGACCTGCGGGATCTGCTCCTTCTCCAGCAGCAGCTTGCCCAGCGCGTATGCGGAGCAAGGATTTCCGGCCTCTGCCGATTTTTGAAACCACTCTGCCGCCGCTTTTCGGTCAATCGATCTGCCAAGCCCGTCCTGAGATGCCTTTCCCAGCTGGTGTGCCGCGATGGACTTCCGGTTCAGCTCATCTCGCAGCCGTCTTTGCAGCGGGCGGAACATCCTTCCGCCGAAGTCAGCGAGGATGCGGCAGCCGCCATCCAGTCCGCTGGCTTTGAGCTGCGGGGCGGCTTCCATAGCAGTCATATCCTCCAGCGCCCTTTTTAGAAATTGAAAAAGGGCGCCGCTTTTTTCGGCCCGTCAAAGCCGACAAAACGACGCCCAAATATTTGTGATTCTTTTTCTGCGATGATGCCGCTTATTTCGAGAGAAACGTCCTCTCTCAAAGGGCGCTGGAGGTTGGAAACTGTCCAAGACATGAGATCCTCCCGTTCAAATCCGGTCAGTTGCCCCGAAGCCTCCATAAAAATCTATGGTTCAAAAGAAAAAATCCGGGCTCAAAAAAGCCCGGAAACGGTTGATGCGCCTGGCTTTGCGCCAGACGCATCTATACCGGTAACTCTTTATGGAGCTGCTATCCAGATTCGAACTGGAGACCTCATCCTTACCAAGGATGCGCT
>OHGL01000315.1_pt1 | contig 24478 bp, 27 predicted proteins | sample 1567731 | NCBI WGS metagenome assembly OHGL01 (sample SAMEA3879606, study PRJEB24766) | human gut metagenome | biome: human-associated habitat; feature: feces | place: USA | collected 1985/1987 | reverse complement strand
AGCTTATATTTGTCGTCCGTTCGTCACCAACTAATATTCAATTAAACAACAATATAGAATATATTTATATGGAAACAATCTTTTAATAAATATGAAACAGAATTTTAATAAATGGTACTAATTTACTATGTTATCCTATGTACTTTTTTGTGTGATATTGCTAAAATTAGCGAGTAAGACATCATACGCTAAAGCATATTGCACAAACATATGCATGAGGAGGTAAAACATGAAAGCTAACATTAGCAAGGGTGCCCGCAAAGGATGGGCATGGATACTTGCAGCATTGATGGTTGTAAGTGTCATTATTCCAACTACAATATCTACCGCAAAGGCAGAGGTTGGAACAGTACAGTTCAATGGAACAGCGCAGGGCTGGCTTGAATCAGCTTACGCTGAGTGGTCTATTGACAAGGAAGCCGATGGATATACAGCATATATCAAAAAGGCTTCACAGTCAGATTCAGCATATGCAAGAATCGACAATGAACTTATAAGAAGGTACAAGAGTTACTACAGGGTAGATGCCATGGGTCTTTCGGCAGGAGACTATGTTATCAGGGTAGTACCAGTAAAGAATGGAAAAGAAGTAACAGCTAAGGCTAAGGTTACAGATGTTCTTAAGGTAAGCTCATATGACAGATCAGGCTTTGCATTTTCTTCTGAATCAAGATACAAGACCGGTTCAGGAGCATATAACGAAGATGGAACACTTAAGAGTGATTCAATCGTTCTTTATGTAACTAATGATAATGCTAAAACTGTAAAAGCAGGCATTATGGAAGGAAAGGGCGAGAAGGAGTACACAGGACTCCAGACAATTATTGATGCATATACAAAGAGTGCCAGTAAGGGTGTAGAAACAAGGGCACTTGATGTAAGAGTAATAGGATGTCTTACAGATTCGGGTATGGATAAGTTTTCAAGCTCATCTGAGGGTGTGCAGATAAAAGGAGCAAGTGCTTATTCTAATATTAACATGACTTTTGAAGGAGTTGGCGAGGACGCAAGCATAAGCGGCTTCGGTTTCCTTTTAAGAAATGCAGGTAATGTAGAAATGAGAAACCTCTCAATACTTAACTTTATGGATGATGGTATCTCACTAGATACAGCTAACTGCAACGTATGGATACATAACGTAGACCTTTACTATGGCAAGGTTGGTGGGGATGCTGACCAGGCTAAAGGTGATGGATCTATAGATATAAAGGGTAATTCACAGTATATAACAGTTTCATATGTACATTTCTATGATTCAGGTAAATGTTCATTGTGTGGTATGAAGAGCGAGAGTGGTCCTAACTACATTACTTATCATCATAACTGGTTTGATCATTCAGACTCAAGACATGCCAGAGTAAGAACTATGTCAGTACATATGTATAACAATTATTATGATGGTAACGCAAAGTATGGTGTAGGTTCAACTATGGGTTCTTCTGTATATGTAGAGAACAACTACTTCAGAAACTGCAAGTATCCTATGCTTTCATCTAATCAGGGTTCTGATGCTTTAGGCGAAGGCACATTCTCAGGTGAGAACGGCGGCATCATAAAAGCTTATGGCAACGAAATAGTTGGAGCAACAGGTATCATATATGCTAATGCAGCATCAGTTACAGGTGAAGCTGCCAATGCAGCAACATTCGATGCATATCTGGCTGCTTCTGCAGGTGAAAAGGTACCATCATCATACAAGACAGTAGCTGGTGGCACAACATACGATAACTTTGATACAACTAAGGATCTTGGAGTAAAGGCAGGAAGCCTTGTAGCAGCAAAGGATGTTCCAGCACTTGTTACATCTTCTAAGGGAGCAGGAAGCCTTGGCGGTGGTGTTATTGACTGGAAGTTCAGTGATGAAGACGACACAGCTTATGTTGTAGATAAGGATTTAAAAGCAGCTGTTACGAATTATAAAAACACAGAGCTTGTGGCTGTTGGTGGAACTAATGCCAACATAGTAACTCCAGAGCCTTCTACAGAGGAAACTAAGACTACAGAAAAGGCTACTACATCTAAGGCAACAGAAAAAGAAACTAAGACTACAGAGAAGGCTACTACATCTAAAGCTACAGAAGCAACAAAGGTAACTGAGAAGGAAACTACAGGTACAGGTTCAGATACTAAAAACAGTTATGATAAGACAAGTCTCTCATATTCAGGTGCATATACAGATTTAAGTACAAAGAAGGATTCAGATTTTAAGAATGCAAAGTATGTTTCGTCAGCATCTGATATTCTTACAGCTATAAGCAGTGCTAAGGCAGGAGATGTTATCATAGTTAAGGCTGGAACTTACAAGTTTACAGATACGATAGTTATTAATAATGCCATGAATGGAAAAAGCGGCGCTTATATAGTTGTAAAAGCAGCTGATGGTGCAGAGGTTAAGTTTGATTTCTCAGCACAGACACTTAATGGCGCAAACAGAGGTGTTGTTGTAGATGGAGATTACTGGTATTTTGAGGGAATCAACTTCTATGGAGCTGGTGATAACGGCGTGTTACTTGCTGGTAACAACAACATATTTGAAAAATGTGTATTCGAAGCAAACAGAGATTCAGGACTTCAGATATCAAGATATGACACAACAGCAGCAACTAAAGATTTATGGCCATCAAACAACCTTATAATCAACTGTACAGCATTTGATAACTGTGATTATCCAGACCAGGGTGGTACAGGTGAAAATGCAGATGGTTTTGCAGCAAAGCTTACATGCGGCGAAGGCAATGTATTTGATGGATGTATATCATATTGCAACTCTGATGATGGATGGGATCTTTTCGCTAAGTCAGCTACAGGTCCTATCGGTGTGATAACTATAAGAAACTGTGTTTCATTCGGCAATGGAACATTATCTAACGGAGTTCATTATGCTAACGGAGATATGAATGGCTTTAAGCTCGGTGGTTCAGGTGTAGGTACACCTCATGTTGTACTTAACTGTCTCTCGTTTAACAATGGGGCAACAGGATTCACTGACAACAACAATCCATCAGGTCTTACAATCATGAATGCCACAGCATGGGGCAATGGTAAGTCAGCAAAGAAGGGCAACTTCTTATGCTACAGAGCATCAAATAAGGCAGTGTACGTAGGTCTTGTTTCAGCAAATGCTATAGACTCAGATAAATTTACAGGTAATATGAGTGATTCTATATACTATAATACAGGTAAGTATTACAGATTATCAGGATTATTACCAATACCAGTTGTTAGCGGCGACAAGAAGGGTACAGTAGTTGATAATCCATCTAAAGTATCAGGAATGTTTAAAAATGCTGTTGATTTTATCAATCTTAATGGTAATGTAGACAAGCAGTTAAGAAATTCTGATGGAACTATTAATATGAAGGGACTTTACGAAACACAGGGAAGTTATTCAACACTTGGAGCACATTTTGGTGTAGCTAATCAGGTTATAAGTGTTACAGGCAAGACATCTGGTGAAGTAAAGCCAACAGAGAAAACAACAAAAGCAACAGAAAAAACAACAGAAACAACAAAGCCAACAGAAAAAACAACAGAAACAACAAAGGCAACAGAGAAAACAACAGAAGCAACAAAGCCAACAGAAAAAACAACAGAAGCAACTAAAGCTACAGAATCAAAGACAGATTCGACTGTAAGCGGTACAAAGCTTGTTCTAAATGCTAATGATGTAAATACAGGAAAGTTAAAATCAACACTTACTGTTGATGGCTTTAAGATTGTTGCCGGAAGCAAAGCAACAGTTACAGTAGATAAGAGCAGCAAGGAATATAAAGGAATAGACTTTACAAGAAGAATCAAGCTTTCTGGTAAAGGCAGTACAAGTGGAAGAGCTATTGCGTTTAAAACAGCTGGAGAAGCTAAGGTGAAGGTATATGCAACAAGCTCAAGCACAGATGAATCAAGACTTATTAAGATAGTTGATAAGAATGGAAAGGATGTTACATCTACATCAAAGATTCCAGGAAATTCACTTAAGTCAGTTTCATTCAGAGTGCCAGTTGCAGGTGAATATTATCTTATATCCGAGAATGGCGGAGTTAATATTTACTATGTTGAAGTATCTAATGGAGTTGCATACTAAGTAAGCGTTAAAAAATCTTATCATGTAGGTTAAGAAAGACTTTTTGTCTTATGACGTTTACATCATATCAGTTATAAAATATAAGCGGATGTTTGTTATTCAGACATCCGCTTTTTTGGTAAAATAATAGTATGAACAATAGGTAAAAAATAAAATAGGATATGAATAACAGTATTGAAAATAATAGTATGAAATAATAGGTTGATAAAGCAGCAGATTGCAAATATAATAAATATGAATAAGATATTTTTGGTGTAAGAAATATAAGTATATGGCCAAGTATATTCAGAAATGTATCCATAAGTATAACTAGAAATATATTTTATAGAAAAGAGGAAAGAGAACATCATGAAGATAAAGACCGTTGCTATATTAGGAGCAGGAGCTGTAGGTTCATATGTTATATGGGGACTTGCAGGCTTAAAGGATGTAAGGCTGGGGCTAATAGCACAGGGAGAACGTCAAGAAAGGCTGAGAAAAGAAGGTTGTCTTATAAACGATGAAGTATACAGACCAGAGGTGTGGACACCCGAAGAAGCGCATAATACAGGCGTTGACCTTTTGATAGTTTCGTTAAAGTATGGAGCTTTAAAAGGAGCACTTGACAACATTGCTACAGCTATTGGAGAAAACACTATAGTTATGAGTCTTATGAATGGTGTTGACAGTGAAGATATCATTGCAGACAGGATAGGCATGTCACATATTGTATATTCACTTATAAAGGTTGCCTCTCATAGAGATGGTAGGGGATATTACTTTAATCCTGATACAACAATAGGAATTATTTTTGGGGAAACAGCAGATAAGGTATCTGCATCAGACAAAATATCAGAACAGACACCTGTGAGTGACAGGATAAAGTTGATAGATGAGCTTTTTGCAGCCAGCAGGCTTAACTACAGAGTGACAGAGCATATAAAAGAAGAAATGTGGAGTAAGTTCAGACTTAATGTAAGTAATAATCTTCCACAGGCAGTACTTGGTGCAGGTGTCGGATGTTACAGGGATAGTGAACATATGAAGGCTATAAGTGATGGTTTAAGACATGAGCTTGAAACAATAGCTAAGGCAAAAGGAATAGATTTAAGTGTTATTGATAATTCATCGTCACGTGGAAGTGCAGTGCCGCCAACAGCAAGATACTCTACACTTCAGGATATAGATGCTAAAAGACATACCGAGATAGATATGTTTTCCGGTGCACTTATGCGTATGGGAGAAGAATTTGGAATACCAACGCCTTATAACGAATACACTTATCATATTATTAAGGCGATAGAAGAAAAGAATGATGGTAGGTTTGATTACGATAAGGGAAATGAAGAATTGACATATGCAAGGTAAAATTTGAAAAGAGTTACTACTGATTGAAGAATAGGAACACAAAAAGTACCTTATTAGTGGGGACTTTTAATATAAAATACGAGTGTATTATAAGGAGAAGATAAAAATGGGATTAACAGCAAGCCATATGTTTTTATAAGTTATAAGAGTGATGATTTGAAAACTGTATTAGGGGATATTGTATATAAGTTGGTAAAAGAACATGGATTGAATGTATATTTCGATGGAGATTTTAGTGGACATAATCCATTATGGACAGATCAGTTTCCAGAGAATATGGAGTCGGGTAATTGTCGTGGAGTTGATGCGTTTATAGATGATGCATATAAAATTATTATAGATGAAGAAAATATAAAGAAGAATACTATAAACACTATAAAGGAATCAAAAACTGTATCAGAGCATGTAGAGAATTCTCCATTGACAGATGGATATAATTATACAATATTTGGAAAATCATATACAGCAGGGAGCAGCAGTTAAAGAAACAGTAGTTATAAATTCAGTTGCAAAGCAAAATATAGAACAAAAGCTGGACAACAGTATAACTTCAGTTGCAAGAAAAGTTGATGTTGATAAAGAAATATTGCCACCAAATAAGCTGAATTATTTTAAAGCGAAGAAAGAACATATAGTTGATGGAATATCTTATTACGTAAGTACAAGATATAACAGAGAGCAGGGAATAGCACAGCTTGAAAAGATGCTTGTTTTATGTGAGGGTAGTGTGAATGCGTTTGTTATTACTGCTAAACCAGAAAAGGCTACTCATAATTAATATAATTAAAAATGATTTTTTGATTTTAAAAACTAAGGAGAGGGTATGAAAATGTTGATTTTCATGCACAGAAATGGAGATTAATATGAAGCGAAATAAATACAAAGATTATCTATGGTATACGGCACTTGCAGTATTTATTATATGTGTGATTGAAGGTATATTTTTCTACAATAATGTAGATAATCCGTTTCTTAAAGTAACATTAAACATACAGAATGCAATTAAAGCATATAAGATAGATCCGGATATAAAGCAGAAAGAAGCTATTGCGTATATGCAGGCAGCAGGTGGTGGCATATTAAGTGGAATAATAACATATGTGTATTGTATTGCTGTTATTGTTGCACCATTCTGTACAATAGGTGCATTAACCGTTCTTATCAGAAAACCAGCCAGCTATGTCAGAGGACTGTTTAGCCAGAGAAATAAAAAGCGAGTATTGGTTATTGGTGAAGGAAAATATAAGTTTCCTCTTATAGATGCATTGACTAAAGATTGTCGTGTTACAGTGGTTGAAAGCACCATACTTTCTGATGATAAGAAGATTAAATATATAAACAAAGGTGTAAAGTTTGTGCAGAAGTATCAGGATATGCATATGGAAAGTGTAATAAAAATGCTTGATATGTGTAAATTCAGTGATGTTTTTCTGTGTGATGATAATTCAATAGAAAATATTGAATGTTTAAATGCATTTACAAAGAGCTTTGAAAAAAATATAAATGCATCTGAAAATAAAGAGTATCTGCAGATTCATCTGTGCTGCAATGACAATTCAATGGCAGAACTGATAAGACAGTATTATGATAAAATAGATGCAAGAACTTTTGATCTTGACATAGTAGATATTAATAAAATGGCTGTCAATAAAATGTATAAAGAACATCCTGTATATACAGCTAATAAGGGTGATGATTATGATGTTCATATAGGAATCATTGGATTTGGTGATTTTGGCCAGAGTGCATTAATACAAGGACTTAATATGTCGGTTTTATCAGCAGAGTCTACTATATGTATAGATGTATTTGATAAGGATATGGAATCAATAATAGGAAGTTTCATGAAGAATTTTTCAGTTGATGTCCTGAAGGGATTGAAGTTCATAAAAGAAGATATATATGAAGGTAAAAGTAATGAATATTATGAATTGAAATTTCCATTTGATACAATACCAGATCAATTTGGTATAGATGGAAAGGTATGTTTAAGATTTTTTAATACGGATGCAAGGACATTACAGTTTAACAGTATTTTTAAAAGATGTAATGACGACAAATTATTTACATATCTTATTGTGGCAATGAGTGATACACATTTAATGTCTAATACACTTATTGAATTGAAGCAGCTGTTATACAATAAGGGTGATAGCTGTATTAATATTCCTATAGTTGTCAGGGCTAAGGAAAACAATGATTTTGCTAATATTTATGGTGAGAAGAATCTATTTACAATAAACAAGAATAAAGATATTTTTTCATATACTTCTATAACTAATCGAGATATTGTAAATGATGCAAAGATATTTAATCATAGATACAATATGTTGTATGAAATAATAAGCAGATATAAAGCAGATAAAAATATTGTTGTGGATGATAAGTTTATGTTATCTGAAGATATAGAGGAACGTCTTAAGAAAGATTCAATAGAACTTAAAGAGAATAAGAAAATATCAGAAGAAATAGATGAGGTATGGCATAATAAGGGCATATTTGACAGGGAATCAAGTATAGCACAATCATTGCATCAGGATATTAAAAAATGGATTATTTATGAAAAACATGCATATTCTCTTACAGATAACAGAGAAGAGCTTGAAAGAATTGAACACAGAAGATGGAATATTTTCATGATAACACATGGCTTTAAATATGAGAAAGCTGAAAGAAAAGATATGTATGCTAAAACACATCCATGTATTTCAAAATGGGAAGTTTTGAAGGTGGAAAAGCCAGATACATTAGAGTATGACTTTACACCATATTACATATTAAAAGCAGACAGATGATTTAATTGAATATCAGTAAGTAAATTACACCACAACCAGACAAATATAAGATACAGGCAGTCCTGCATACTATGCGAAATGCACTTGAAGTTTGATTGTGATAGTTCTTAGTCTTTCCCTTAGTCAACCAGCTAGCTTCGTACACGGATGTACGAAGCAGCGAAGCCGCGCCATGGACGGCGCGTCTGAGCGGTAGCGTCAGCTGACATAGTTTATATGGAAAGGCTTAGAAATATCCAATCAAAGCTTCTGGCATTGAACATAGTATGCAGGACTGCCTGTATCTTATATTTGTCGTCCGTTCGTTATTAACTAAATTCAATCAAACTATTGTTTGCAATTGTTATTGTACATTATTGTTATTTGGTGTATTATTGCCATTTATATTTCTGTTATCATTCATATTTTTTCCGCCATTCATGTTACCTCCACGGCCACCACCATTAAAACCGCCAGGATTGCTGCCAAAGCCGCCGACATTGGATGCACCCATGGTTCCTGCAGATTGTGTCCAGTTTGTTAATGAAGAACCATCGCAGTAAAGAGTGTATTCAGTGTTTGTTGTAAGAGCAGATGTGCATATCCAGCTATTTGAGTAACTGTTGTTTAATGTAAAGCTTATTATTTCATTACCGCTGGAATCTTTTACTGAGTAGCTTCCTGCGTTAAAGGATACAGAGCTGAATACGTAAGCATTAACTGAATTTACAGGAGTTTCACATATACCGCCTAAAGCTACACATGTTCCACCGGTTATAGTAATATTTCCGTCAACATCAATAGAACCAGATACCTGACCTGATGAACTGCCGCCTTTCACAAAAACCATACCGCCAGACTGTGTGTAGCTGCCGTTAGAATCTATACCATCTGTATCGCCAGAACCGGTTGTTACATCAACGTATCCACCAGTTATATTAATAAGAGGAGTAGATGTGCCATCTCCGGTACATGCATTAATGCCATCATCAGCTGCATATACAAAGCTTTGTCCACCACTGATGTTGATTGTTATAGCCTCAAGACCCTCGTAGGATGTTAAAACATTTATATATCCATCAGTTATATTAAGCTCTTTATCTGCATGTATTCCATCATCACCTGTAGAGATTGTGATAGTTCCACCTGATATAGATATTATACCCTTGCCATCTTCGCCGGTTTCAAGAACACCAGAATCTGAGTTGGCATGAATACCATCATCAGTTGAACTTATGTTGATGGCTGCACCAGATATATTTATCTCGCTCTCGGCTTTGATTCCCTTTGTAGAGTAGGACTTTTTAGATGAATTTCCTGAGCTGTTATTGTCAGGCATACCATTAGCAGCTCTGTTTCTACCGCCGAAGTTACCTTTCATGTCAGGATTATTGCCTGAATTGCTGCTACTGTTATTCATATCAGGAGGAGTGCCCATGTTCCCATTGTTCTGAGTATTGTTCATATCAGGAGGAGTGCCCATGTTCCCATTGTTCTGAGCATTGTTCATATCGGGTGGAGTTCCCACGCTGCTGTTATTCTGGTTGTCTGTATTGGCAGTTGTTGTGTATGTCATCATAGTTGCATTGGATGATGATTTAGATGATGAACCTTGATTCTGATTTGATGAACCTGGGTTGCTGGCTGATGAATCTGGGTTGCTGATTGAAGAACCAGAGCTGCTGGCTGAAGAACCGGAGTTGTCGGCAGCCACGGCTTCACTATAATCAGAATAAGTATCTGTATATATATTCAGATTTCCATCACCTGAAACATCTACACCATATGCAGCATCTATGCCGTCACAGGCAGCATATATATCAATATTTCCACCAGATATTATTACATTTCCTTTCTGTTTTTCTTTGGTTGAAAGACTGCTGTTTGATGTTTTGATGCCATCGCCTTTTCTGGATATAGCTATTATTTCACCAGATTCTATAGCTACCTCATCGTTTCCTTTTATAGCATTATTTACAGCATTAACCTTGATAGTAACATTTTTAATAGAAATGTCATTTTTGCTCTGGATACCGTTGTTATAGTTGCCAGTTACTGATAATGCCCCTTTTCCAACCAATTTAAGGTCACATGCTGCATAGATGGCAGCATTACCATTTTCACTGGAAGAATTGTCTGAATTGTCGTCAGCTTCAGCTCTTGCATCAACTATACAGTTATAAGTGTTTTCCTCAGATTTGATTTTTACATTATCAGCATTTTTAATATAAATAGGTGAACCGTTAGAACATGTGATGGATGTACCATTCAATACAATGGTGATTTCGGCATTATCGTCAGCATCAACTACAATCTGTCCTTCTGATAAGAGTCCGGTAACGGTATATTCGCCAGCCTGTGTTATGGTATATACGGAATCATTCTGTGTTATTGTAGAACCATCAGTTGATGTAATGCTGAATTCTCCTGTTATTTCAGTTTTGTAGTTATCGGCATCATCTGCGTGAGTTACATTGGTATCCTGGGCAGTAATGCTGGAAGTTACAGTGGTATCAGTATTTTTGTTGTTGGTTGTATAGTTTTGTGAACCACAGCCTGATGTCATAAGACACATGGCAAGAATAACTGCGGCTACGCATGATTTGTTTACTTTTTTTAAATTAATCATATATATTCATCCTTTCATTCATTATTTCTTTAGTTAATATAGAGATTGCTACTTCTGCCCCTTACATCTTATCTATAGTGTAGGTGGGAATAGTGAAGAAAATATGATGACAATGAGGATATTTTGTGTCCTGGAGAATGACAAAAGAAAAAGCCGAGGCAGGGGTTTTATTCCTGTATCGGCTTTATCGGCTTTATTGGCTTTATTGGTGTTATCGAGTGTTTATCAGCGCTTTGATGTCTTCTTCTGGTGTGGTGATAGGTGCTATGCCATATTTTTCCACAAGAAGGTTCAGAATATTAGGAGACAAAAACGCAGGTAGAGAAGGACCAAGACGGATGTTTTTGATACCAAGGTGCAGAAGCGTCAACAAAATGCAGACTGCCTTCTGTTCGTACCATGAAAGAACGAAGGAGAGCGGAAGCTCATTTACAGTACATCCAAATGCATCCGCAAGTGCCAGAGCAACCTGAATCGCCCCGTAAGCATCGTTACACTGACCCATATCCATCAGTCGTGGCAGACCATTGATTTCTCCAAGATTAAGATCATTGAAACGGAATTTGCCACATGCCAGGGTTAGGATGATACTGTCAGAAGGAGTTTGTTTAACAAAATCTGTGTAATAGTTTCGACCCGGTTTAGCACCATCACATCCGGCAACCAGGAAGAAATGGCTGATTGCACCTGATTTTACAGCATCTACTATAGTATTTGCATGTGACAGTATAGCTGAATGACCGAATCCAGTTGTCACCTTCGTACCTCCATTGATACCTTTTAATGTCTGATTTTCTTTATAGCCACCAAGTTCAAGTGCTTTTTTGATAACTGGCGTAAAATCTTTTTTCTCATCAATATGAACAGCGCCAGGGAAAGCAACCACCTCTGTTGTAAATACTCTGTCAGCATAACTGCTTTTTGGCGGCATCAGACAGTTGGTAGTGTAAAGAATCGGAGCTGGAAGATGATCAAACTCTTTCTGCTGATTCTGCCATGCAGTTCCAAAATTTCCTTTTAAGTGTGGGAATTTTTTCAAGAGTGGATAGGCATGGGCAGGGAGCATTTCACCATGAGTATATATGTTGATTCCTTTTCCTTCTGTCTGTTCAAGTAAAAGCTGCAGGTCTTTAAGATCATGACCTGTCACGACAATAAAAGGTCCTTTTTCGATGGTAAGTGTAACTTCTGTGGGCTCTGGCATTCCATAGCTGTTTGTATTTGCTTTATCAAGAAGTGCCATACACCTAAGGTTGATCTCGCCTACTTTAAGTACCGTAGGAAGCAGTGTTTCTATACTTTCTTCGTAACCAATCTTAAATAATGCTTCGCAGAAGAATCGGTTTACTTCATCATCTTCATAATTCAGAACATTTGCATGGTAAGCATAGGCGGCCATTCCACGAATACCAAAAAGAATAAGAGATTTTAAAGAGCGGATATCTTTATCAGCATTCCACATCTGCTGCATGTCGTATTCGTTTGTTTTACCACATGGCGACTGACATTTGCTGCAGTCAGGAACCAGTCGTTCTTTCTCAGCTCTGACTTTTTGTATCATATCTTCGATTGATGCATTATCAAAACTTACATTTGTAACTGTTGTAAACAGACCTTCAATTATGACTTGTACGGTTCTTTTAGAAATAGCTGATGCACTGTCTACAGCTCTTGCAAGACCAATCAATGCACCTGTCAGCTCATCCTGTAATTTGGCTGTATCTGCATTTTTTCCACAGACACCTGCATTTCCTGTACAGCCAGTACATCCGGCTGTCTGTTCACACTGAAAACAAAACATTTTTTTATTCATTCCAGTAATCTCCTTATTAATCAATAATTTTTCCATCAATACTTATTGTTACAACCTGCCATGGTATGAATTTCCCGCTATTTTGAAGTGCATTTTTTACTGCCATCTCCAGACCACCACAGCATGGAACTTCCATTCTTACGATTGTCACACTTTGAATATTGTTATTCTGAATAATAGCAGCCAGTTTCTCACTATAATCAACCTGGTCTAATTTCGGACAACCTATTAGTGTTACCTTATTCTGAATAAAATCCTGATGAAATCCAGCATAAGCGTAAGCAGTACAATCGGCGGCTATCAGAAGTTTTGCACCATTAAAATATGGTGCACTGATAGGTGCAAGTTTGATCTGTACCGGCCAGTTCTCAAGTTGTGATATCGAATCTGCATCTGAAAATGGTTTTGCGGTCTCAGGCGTTTTTGTTCGCTGTATCTGCATGATTTTAGATCCTGGACAGCCGGTGTGAGGTGACATTGCATGGTTTTGGGCAGCTATTTTACTCTGTGCTTCTTTTACAGCATCTTCATCATATGCAGGTGCTTCTCTTTCCTCAAATGAAATAGCTCCTGTAGGACATTCTGGGAGGCAATCCCCCAATCCGTCACAAAAATGTTCTCTTACCAGCTCGGCTTTTCCGTCTATAATATCAATGGCACCTTCGTGGCAGGCAGTTGCACATGCACCACATCCGTTACATTTTTCTTTATCAATACGTATAATTTTTCTTATCATTTTACCCTCCATTAATAGAATTTTATTTTTGTTTCTGGTAGAATCATATTATAATAAATACAACTTGTATGTTTGATTTCCAACAGGAGGTGAGATTTTGAAAAAATATTTACCTATTTTAAAAAACAGTCCTTTTTTTAAAGGTCTTACTGATAATGAGATATTATCTGTATTGCACTGTGTAGAGGCAGTAACAGTTTCTAAAGAGAAGGATTCTTATATTTTCAGAGCAGCAGATTCTACACAGGTAATGGGATTAGTATTGTCAGGTTGTGTTCTTATTATTCAGGAGGATCTCTGGGGACATCGGAATATTCTGTCTAAATGTCATGCTGGTGATTTTTTTGGAGAACCATATGCGGCAAGCCCTGGTGCTGTTTTGAACATCAGTGTGGTAGCAGATGAGGATTGTGAGATTGTTTTTTTAAATATACAGAAGCTTCTGGTTACTTGTCCAACTGCATGTGGGCATCATCAGAAGCTGATTCGCAATCTGGTCAGTGTACTGGCAAATAAGATACTGATTCTGAATGATAAGATTACACATGTTGGCAAGCGGACAACAAGGGAGAAATTATTGTCATACCTGTCAGCAGAATCTATCAGACATTCGTCCTTGTCCTTTGATATTCCTTTTGACAGGCAGCAGCTGGCAGATTATCTTTGCATTGACCGCGCAGCAATGTCTACTGAGATATCAAAGCTGCAAAAAGAAGGTTTTATAAAAACGCATCGAAATCATTTTGAGGTGCTTTGCAATAATAATACAAATGTATTGAGGTAGAAGATGGGTTAAAGCGTAAATTGGTGGTGCAGGGAATAAGAAAGAAATATAACAAAGAAATATAACAAAGAGCTGCTAATAAATTTCATAGTAACTTTAAAAAGAATCACTACCAAGCTATAATGACAGCATATGTGAAAGAAAAAGGAGAGAATGAGTTTAATAGACAAGAGGCTTTAGCAGCGATGCGTAGAGCTGGAAGGTGATTTTTAATGGCAAAATATGAGAAAAAATTAGATGATGATATACGTTGCCCACTTGAATATGGATTGGCAATATTTGGTGGAAAATGGAAATCACGCATAATAAGTGTGTTATCTGCAGCCGAAAAGCTTCGATACAGTAAACTTCGAAGAGAAATGTGCAATATTACGGATACAGTACTTGCTGCAACATTAAAAGACCTGATAGAAGTTGGGATTGTTGAAAGAAAATCCTATGATGAAATCCCACCAAGGGTAGAGTATATGTTGACACAAAAAGGAAAATCTGTTGTGCCTATTTTGCAGAATATTTGCCAATGGTCAGGTGTTTTTTATAAAGATGATGTTGAAAATGAAATGCTGCAATGCCAGAGATGTGATCATAACAGATAGGGGGAAATAGATTATGCTTATATATACAGAAGAAAAAAAGTTTACGAAAGAACAGATTCAAAAGTTATTTCTATCGGTTCATTGGATATCAGGAAATTATCCAGATTGACTGTATAAGGCTCTTATGAATTCCTCAACTGTGCTTACCGTCTGGGATGATGAAAAACTTGTTGGTCTGACAAGAGTATTGGATGATACTGAGATGTTAGCACAGATACATTATGTACTAGAACGTACTGGTATTAATCAGGCAGATATCAGCAAGCCTGAGAATGGAGCACGAAATCCCTCTTTTAATTTGCTTAAAAGATTAGCGGATGGTATGTGAATGGCTCTTAAGATTGAGTTTGTAACTAAACAGAAAGCGTGATTATATAACCTCACTGGATTGTTGTCTGGTGAGGTTATTATATTAAGGAGAAAAACTATGATAAAAGTACTTTTTATCTGCCACGGCAGTATTTTCCGAGAACGCTGAAAACCTTGAATTTATAGTATGTTTTGGACTCTGAGGGAGCAATTTACTAAGAACAAAAATTAGTAAGAAATCCCTAGCACGAATTTAGAAATGAATATGAAACTTAGGACTTTATTAGTTGTGAAAACAATTAGTAAAGTCCTTTTTATTTATCTAAAGGAGGATCAGAACATGAACAACACAGCGTTAGGAGCAGAAAACAAAAAGGAACAGACAATCAATTTTATCAGCGAAGCACATGAAAATTCTACTATGAAAAATTAAAAGAGGTACGCTATCAGGATGTGTACCACAAGGCACTTTGCTATTGCCTTGGTATCAGCGATGATACGAGAAGAAATGTTGATAGCATCTATGATTTTAAGACGGGATGTGTAAAAACTGAGTGTCTGCATGAAGGTTGGCAGACCAGTGGCAGTATGAAGGTGGTGCGAATGGCATTTAACCTGTATTGCAACGGCACACCGAGTGTAGATGATTACACAAAAACAGAGGAACAGGTAAACGAGTGCAGGCAGTATACAGTGGAGGACTTGTTCTGCTGTGCCTATGCACCTTTCTTTTGGCAGGCGATACAGATCCGCTATCCGGAGTATGCGACTTATAACCGGAAACTATATGCCTTATTTGGAGGAGCAGAATAATGTTAAAAGTCAGATTGATGGGCACGAAGAATGACATTGTGTGGTTTCAGGAAATCTTACAGCGTCATCCAAAAGTAGAAGTTCTGGAGATATCAGAGCTTTATAGCAATAAAGGGACAAACAAATATTACAGAGCTTATGCGGAAGTGCAGAAAAGCAATGTAAAGAGCAGCAGATAAAAGCAAAATAGTAGAGAATAGGAGAATTTATCATGTGTAAAGTAATAGCAATCGCAAATCAGAAGGGTGGAGTTGGAAAGACCACCACAACAAGCAATTTAGGAATTGGACTGGCAAAGCAGGGAAAGAAAGTTTTACTGATAGATGCAGATGCACAGGGAAGTCTTACGGCAAGTCTTGGCATTCAGGAGCCGGACAGACTGGAAATTACACTTGCAACCATTATGGCAGCCATTATCAATGATGAGGAACTAAAACCGGAGTACGGCATTTTAAGACATGAGGAAGGTGTGGATTTCATGCCGGGAAATATCGAGATTTCCGGTTTGGAAACCTCACTTGTGAATGTTATGAGCAGGGAGACGGTGCTTCGTACCTATATAGAACAGCAGAAAGACCGCTATGATTACATTCTGATTGACTGTATGCCATCACTCGGCATGATTACGATAAATGCTTTTACCAGTGCGGACAGTATCTTAATTCCGGTACAGGCAGCGTATCTGCCGGTAAAAGGTCTGGAACAGCTGATTAAAACTATTGGAAAAGTAAAGAGACAGATCAATCTGAAACTGGAGATTGAGGGAATTTTGCTTACAATGGTTGATAATCGTACCAATTATGCCAGAGACATCAGCAATCTGCTGATTGAAAATTATGGAAGCAGAGTGCGGATATTTCTGCGGAAGGTGTGAGCATTTATAAGCACGATCCGAATGGCAAGGTAGCAAGTGCCTATCAGTCATTGACGGAGGAGGTGCTTGGCAATGAGTAAGACAGGAAGTGCCGCAAAGGTAAAGTTGAACAGCTTTGATGATTTATTTGGAACGGAGCAGCCACAGACAGGAACAGAGCAGGTACAGGAAATCGTATTGTCAGAATTACATGAGTTCAAAGGACACCCGTTTAAGGTACTGGATGATGAAAAGATGCAGGAAACAGTGGAAAGCATTAAGGAGCATGGAGTGTTGATGCCAGGCATCGCCAGACCGATGAAAGATGGCGGTTATGAGATTATTGCCGGACATCGCAGGAGACACGCCTGTGAGCTTGTCGGACTTACTACAATGCCGATGTTCATCAGTGATTATACGGATGATGAAGCTACAATTATCATGGTGGACAGCAATATTCAGAGGGAAGATATTCTTCCGAGTGAAAAGGCAAAATTTCCAGAAGAATATTCCAATGAGCAGATTGAAAATGTTATCTATCATCTATTGGATGAGTGGAATAGTTCAAACAGTGAGAAATAAACAGCAAAGGAGGCATGAAAAAGTGAACGAGAATACAAAATTTGATTACTACTATGGAATTGAAGCAGACCAGTTCTCTTTTTATCGTGTCCCCCGGTTGCTGATTAAGGATGAGCGGTTCAAGGGGCTTAGCAGCGATGCCAAGCTCCTGTATGGCTTGATGCTCGATCGGATGTCACTGTCTATGAAAAATGGATGGCTAGACGAGGAAAACAGGGCGTATATCATTTATACGGTGGATGCGATTATGGAAGATTTGGGATGTGCGAAAGCAACCTGTGTCAAGATTATGAAAGAGCTGGATTCCGAAAAAGGGATTGGGTTGATTGAAAAAAAGCGCAGAGGTCTTGGCAAACCGGATATTATCTATGTGAAAAACTTTGCCACAATGTCAGCGGAACAGGAGGTAAAAGAGCCTGAGAATACTGGAAAATCCACAGAAGTTCAAAAATTGAACTTCAAGAAGTCTAATATTGATACTTCAAGAAGTTCAGAAATTGAACTTCAGGAGGTACAGAATCTGAACCACCAGAAGTATAAAAAGCAGACTTCAAGAGGTTCAGAAACTGAACTTGCAGAGGTTCAGGATTTAGCCCCTATTTATACTAACTATAATAAGACTGATATAAATTATACTGATATGAGTTATACCAATCCAATCTATCCATCCGGTGAAGGAAATCAGACCGATGATAGGATGGATGGAGCAGATGCATATATAGAGATTATCAAAGAAAATATTGAGTACGATCATCACATGAAATATGATGAAATAAATGACAGGGAACTGTATGATGAATTATTTGAATTGATCTGTGAGGTTGTATGTGTAAAGCGGACTATGATATGGATTGCGGGGGAGGAGTATCCCTATGAGCTTGTTAAGTCAAAATTCTTAAAGCTGAGGAGCAGTCATCTGGAGTATGTGATGGGGTGTATGAAAGACACGACAACAAAAATTTCAAACATTAAGGCATACATGGTTACGGCACTGTATAATGCGCCATCAACAATAAATCATTATTATCAGCAGGAAGTGCAGCATGATATGTATGGGGGAGGCTGGCATGAAAAGGGTATTGTTTAAGATTATCGTTCCGGTACTGATACTTGTTTTATGGATACTGATGTGTTATCCGGTATGCCAACAGGAAAACGGATTTGATTACTTCCTTTTCTGGATTATGGTAGGTTTTCCATATGGAATTCGGAAAATGTGTATGTTCTTCATCCCTAAAAATTTTGGAATTGCCGGAAGCATTGGGGTGTTGGCATTCAATGGCGTCATTGGTGGTCTGATAGGTGGTATCATCGTAATTGCAAGGATGATCGCAGTATTTGTGGAGATAATAAAGATGATTGCAGGCACTTTTGGTCACGATGTCCAAAAGTGTGATCGTAGAGATATAATGTAAAAAACGAAGGGACATATTTTTAAAGGTAGCTGAAATGGAATAATAAAGATTAACAGCGGTAGGGCGGTTATGAGAGAAATCTTATAGCTGTCCTTTTTTACTTTTGGACATTGTGACCAGAAGTGGGAAGGAGGGAGTATGGAATCAATGAGAGATATCAATAGAGTAATGGAACGAGAAATTGCAAAGGGGAGCAGTACTTTAAAGCTGGATCATATTGAATTTGGAGATTATTCGTATCAGGAGATAACCTCAGAGAAAAAATTGGAAGATGTGTTATCCTATTTGTTAAGAATAAGGGATTTCAGACAATATGCCGGAAAAACTATTTTGAATAGTGTGTATATGGATTTGCGTGGAAGAAAACCTGTATTTAAGAGGACTCGAACAGCAATCGAAAGAAATAATATATTCGCAACAATTAAAAGGTATGCAAAGAAGTTAAAGCCGCAGTATAATGGAGATGTGCATTTGGAAACAGTCAGATGCTATTTCGATATGTCACAAGAAAATCTGGAGAAGTACCGATATACATATCAGGGAAATGAAACATACGCCTTTGTGTTATCAGATAAATATATTATGGCATTGTATACACATTGTTTGGTGGCAAGAAAAGTGGCAGCCTTTGAAAATATAGAACTGAATGGTCTTTCAAAAGTAGAGATTTCTATGGTAAAATTAAAAAGTGTCCGGGAAGTGTTATTTCAGGTATTGTTACTTGATGATGTGAAATTTGATGATGGAAAGATGTATGCGGAACTATGTACGATATATTTGAATGCATAGAAGTATATAGAAAAATATTACTTTTGGGGCTATAATATAGATGAAATACTAAAAAGTTTGGAAAGTGAGTTATGGATATGTCGTTAGATTTTTCAGAAATATATATATCACTTGTATCAAATATTATTGGAATTGATTTAAAACAAATAAAAAGAGTCTTAGATAAGGAAAAACTAAGAAAATCGGGACAAGTAGAAATCTCTGACAGTATTGATGTGGTATCTAAAAAGCTAGAGGAATCAAAGGACATAATTGATAATGCACTTTTAGAAATGGAAAAGCAAAAGAAATTATTTGTGCAGATGAAGAAAGATGCAGAAATAAGTCAGCAAGTTTCAGAGATGAATAAGCAGCAAGTTGAGGCATTAAATGTTTTATTGGAGAACACATTAAATAAGCAGGAAAAAAAATCGTTTCCTAAAACTTTTCTCTGGAATCTTTTCTTTTGTATATTAAGTGCAATATTAGGTTTTGTATTAGGAAAATATTTATAGTACATAGATGCGTTATAAATTTTAAGGAGATAAGGAATGGATATTGGTATTAGTGAGCAATTTAAAGGAAGATACGATGGATATATGCTGTTAAAATTCACATCATGTCAAGAATTTCAGCAAGACTTTCTTGATGGAAAATTGTTTTTTAATACCGCAGATTTTTTTGCACAATGTGATAATCTTGGACGTGGAGATGAGAATGAGGGAAATACTTTTTTGATTGAGCATAACAACCCGGATTTTATGTCTGCAAATTTGGAGTCTGTTGATGGTAAGATGATGATTGTGGTTCGAGATTATACAAATAATCCAGAAAATTATAAACCAGGGACAATTGAAAACTTTTCAAGAGGAGAGAACAGATGTAGAAAAATAATATCGTTATATACGGCATATGTTAATGTCTCAAAAGAAATTATTTCGCCATTCCCTGCTAAAATGGGTGAAGAATTTGGAGAATATGGTGTTTTAGTGTTGGATAGGAAAAAGTTTTTTGAACGAGTGTGTAACGCATTAAGGCAACAGAGCGAAATATCAAAAGCACAGCTTGGTTTTGTAGATTATATGAAATCTGAAGATGTGCATGGATTTATAGAATGGAATCCGTTTTTGAAAATGCCACAATACGAATACCAAAATGAATTTAGAATTTCTTTTATAAATGATACACAGGAACCGTTAAAACTGGATTTAGGTGTGAGCTTGCGTGATATTGCATTTCCAATCAAAGCAAGTGATCTAGGGGAGATTTTTTTCAAAGATAATTTGTTATATTATCCATTATATAAATAAATAGATTATTACAGCGCAAAGGCAGTTATAGACCGTAAAGGTTTGTAGCTGCCTTTTTTGTATGTATTTATGGGACTTTTGGACAAAATGTCCAGAAGTGGAAAGGAAGAAAAAATGAGTAGAAAAAATGGAAAGAAGTTATTGATTGCGATTGCAGTTGAGGCAGTTGTCGTAAAGACAGTGAGGGATGTCATAAAGGCAAAAAAGCAGAAGGAAGAACTCAGGTCTGCTTTGGATGATTTTTATGAGGAAGAACTGAACTGGTGGGAAAGGGAACATGAGGAAGGAGAGGAATTGTAGATATGGGAATGAAAATACAGCTCCACAGGCTGTTGGTTCCGCCCTGATAGAAAGGGTGCAGATCAGGAAGGAGGTACACTGTGCGGGAGGAAACAACACAAAAAACGATTGCCTTAGCAATCAAGACATCCAAACTGACCGCAAGTGTTCTCCAGAAGGCAATGAAGATGTATCTGGAGCATCAGAAGCATAAAGAGCTTTCCCACGGGAAAATACCAGTGAAAAAGCTAGTCGGTCAGGGAGCGGGTGCAAAGTACATAGAGGTCACGGATGATAATATTAAGACTTTTGAGCGTGTAGCGAGAAAGTACAATGTAGATTTCGCTGTGAAGCGGGATAAGACCACGGAGCCACCAAAATACCTTGTATTTTTTAAGGGTAAGGATGCCGATGTGATTGCACAGAATAAGAACAGAGAGCGGAGCAGAGAGAAAAACAAAGACAGGGGACAGAGCCTATAAGCAAGGTCATTGACGGGATTGTAAAAGATTTGCAGTCAATCCCGAAAACTCTCAAAGAAAAGTGCAGAGGGGTAAATGGGAAACAGCTTGCCCTCAAATGTGCTCCCTATGTGATATTTGGATATGTCTTTAATAAGTTTTCATGGCTGTATGGACAGCAGGCAGGAGATAACACATTACAGAAGGTGTTGGACACGATCAATGGGATGGGAGGTGCGTTTGTAAATCCGTTTCCCAGTTTTATGCCGAGGGATTTACTGGTTGGCGTGGGATGCGGGATAGGATTTCGTATGGTAGTATATTATAAAGCGAAAAATGCAAAGAAATTCCGGCAGGGAGTAGAATACGGTTCGGCAAGGTGGGGAACTGCCAAAGACATAGAGCCCTATATCGATCCGGTATTTGAAAACAACGTGCTTTTAACGGCAACAGAGCGTCTTATGATGTCCGGCAGACCAAAGCAGCCGAAGTATGCAAGGAATAAAAACATTCTTGTGATCGGCGGCTCCGGTTCCGGTAAGACACGTTTTTTTGTGAAGCCGAACCTTATGTAGATGCACAGTTCCTATGTGGTCACTGATCCGAAGGGTTAGATTTTAAGAATACAGAGAAAATAGGTCATTAAAAAATGAAGTGTTTTCTGTGTGTTCTTATTTTTTAGCATTATGAAAGGAGCTGAGAAAATGGCTAAAGATAATAGAATAACAGCACTTTACGAGCGTCTGTCCCGTGATGATGAGATGCAGGGCGAATCCAACTCCATAACAAACCAGAAGAAGTATCTGGAAGATTATGCAGTGCAACATGGCTTTGGTAATATTCAGCATTTCAGTGATGATGGATATTCAGGAACGAACTTCAACAGACCGGCATTCAATTCTTTGCTGACAGAGATTGAAGCCGGCAGAGTGGGAACAGTGATCGTCAAAGATATGTCCCGATTTGGCAGAAACTATCTGCAAGTAGGTTTCTATACGGAAATGATGTTCCCTAAGAAAAATGTCCGTTTTATTGCAGTAAATAACGGAGTTGACAGTGCCAATCCGGCAGATAATGATTTTACGCCATTTCTGAATATCATGAATGAGTGGTATGCAAAAGATACCAGTAAGAAAATCAAGGCAGTGTTCAAGGCAAAAATGCGAGACGGAAAACGTGTCAGCGGTGCAGTGCCTTATGGCTATTACAGAAAGCCTGAGGATAAGCAGACATTGTATGTTGATGAAGCTTCTGCTTCGGTTGTCGGATGCATTTTTCAGCTTGCTTGTGATGGAATGGGTGCAACCGCAATAGCAGATACCTTGTCAGAGGATAAAGTACTTATTCCTTCGGCTTATGCGAGACAGAACCATCCTGAGGATTGCCAGTGTACGAATTACCATGACCCTTATACATGGAATGCTACAACAGTGGGCTATATTTTGAACAGACGTGAGTATTTGGGGCATACCGTTCTTGGGAAGACAACGAGGGATAATTTTAAGACAAAACGGAAAAGAATTGCAAATGAGGACGAACTGCTTGTCTTTTACAACACACATGAAGCTATCATTGATCAGGAAACATATGATAAAGCGCAGAGAATGAGAAAAAGGGTATCTCCAAGGCGAAACAGTGAAAAGCCTGCGCACAGGCTGTCAGAACTTCTTTATTGTGCGGATTGTGGAAGCAGACTGGCATATATCAATTCAAAGCCGAAAGATGGGAAAATATATGACAGCAATCAGGCATTCCGGTGTAGCCGGTACCACAATAAATATCATTCATGTACTGGTCACTATATCAAGGCAAGCACAATAGAAATGCTGATTTATCAGGCAACTAAGAGAGTGTCACAGTATGTCCTTAAAGATGAAAAAGAGTTTGTAGAACAGTTGAAAGCACAGTATGAATTGCAGTGTGAAAAGGATAATACATATGATAAAAAAGAGTTGTTAGAAGCAAAACGTCGTATGATGGATTTGGATGATCTGATAAAAGGTCTGTATGAGAATTTCAGAACTTGAAACTGCTACAGAACGTATATCCACTAAGGCAGTGCAGATTGATAAATTTGTGTGACTGGTTAAGAAATACCGGGATTTTGAGGAACTGACAACACCTATGCTTAATGATTTCATTGAAAAGGTTGTAATTCATGAAGCTGAGGGTGGCAGAACAAAGAACCGTACTCAGCAAGTGGATATTTATTTCAATTTCATTGGAAATTTTGTTCTTCCACTCAGTGAGGATGAAGTGGAAGCCTTGCAGTCAGAAGAAGCACGCAGAGCGTAAACAGTATCAGGTTAGAGCCACAGTGAAGAGCTACAGAAAAATGCGTGAAGATGCATTGAATGGAGAACCTATTGCAAAAGAGAGATATGATAAAACACTGGCTATGAGACGTGAAGCGTATCATTCAAAGAAAAGTGAACAGACAGTCTGACAATATGCATATGATCACGATACATTAGTTGCAGAATTGATGAGAATAAGCGGAAGCGATGCAATTATTGTATTAGCCAAAGAGATATGGTATTGTATAGATAGTTTAACAAATCGTTAAGGAAAGAATCGAAGGTGGTGCAAACGAAAAAGCAGTATTGAGACTTTTCATTAACTGCCCTTTCGTTTGCATCAATTTCGATTTTTTCTGGTTGAACAAAGCGCGTCAACTCTATATGGACTTTTAATTCTGACACTCTATTTATAATAGGATAGCGTGTACAGATAGAAATACATAGGATTTTTAATTCAGTCCTGTATTACGGCATCAGAAACAAGCCTCCTTAAGGAAGCTAAAAAAACATTCTGTTACGATTCATTAACAGAGCATATGTGGTTTCGGTTTTATGAAATGTTGTTCTGTGGGTAGAGGAATAATCTTACCACCACAGGAAGAGCACTTGCATATATCTTTATTATAAA
>OHGL01000283.1_pt1 | contig 26955 bp, 29 predicted proteins | sample 1567731 | NCBI WGS metagenome assembly OHGL01 (sample SAMEA3879606, study PRJEB24766) | human gut metagenome | biome: human-associated habitat; feature: feces | place: USA | collected 1985/1987 | reverse complement strand
CATCTGCCTTACAAGCAGAGGGTCACAGGTTCGAGCCCTGTAGGTCCCATCCTTTATTAATTTATATTAATATAGGCCGGTGTGGCGGAACTGGCAGACGCACAGGACTTAAAATCCTGCGGGACTTATACTCCCATACGGGTTCGATTCCCGTTGCCGGCATTGGTGTGTTTACATCATGTTAGTACGTGTAGCTCAGCTGGATAGAGCGTCTGGCTACGGACCAGAAGGCCGCGAGTTCGAATCTTGTCACGTACATAAGCCTTACATGATATGTAAGGCTTTTTTTGTTACTAAATAATATATCAATGCTACTTATTATAAATAAACAGTATAACAAATACTATAAATAACGCAATTTATATTTTTGACATTTACATCATAATAACACTTTTTTAGAAAATGAAATATGTTCAAAATATTCTTGGTATAACGTGTTGGGTTTAATAAAATAGTGTATAAAATAATGCCTACTAAGCCATACTATTATTGAAAAATCAATAAGGAGGGCATTATTATGTCATATAATTCATCAAATAATGAATCTAACACTTATAACGAATCAGCTAAGGCATCAAAGAATTCTTACAATACGTCAAAGAACAGCACGAAGAATTCGTCAAAGAATTCATCAAAAAACAGTTCAAAGAATTCATCAAAAAATTCTTATAATCAGTCATCAGATAGCACAGATTGCTACTAGATGGCAGGCTGCATATGCAGCCTACATATTTTTGGCAATATTTTGGCTGAATGTATTATAAGTTGATTTATACAGAAGTTATTTATGTTAGAAATTAATTATATTTCTTAAGTATCCATCATAAAATATTATAAAAATGCGTAAGAAATATGATATATGAGATGTGAATTAATTGGCCCAGGAAGACTTGATTATTATATAAACAATCCATATACTAATATAATTGATGTAAGGCCAGAGGATATGTATAAAAAGCTTCATATAACAGGTGCTTATAATTGGCCATTTTTAAAGTTAAATACATTTGAAGGATATAAAAAATTTTCACAATATTTTGCGGACAAAAGGGTGATATATGTTATATACTGTGATATGGGTGTAAATAGTATGATAGCAGGTAATAATCTGGCAGCTATGGGATATAGGGTAAAATCACTTGTAGGTGGTATATCTGGATATAAAGGAAAAGAACTTGCTACATCTGACAATTAATAATGCAGTTTAATAACAATGATTAACTATAAAGAATAAAGAAATGGAGAAAAGAATGATAGATACATATGAATTGATTGCTCCGTGTCATTTTGGATTGGAGTCGGTGCTTAAAAGAGAAATATATGATCTTGGTTATGATATTTCGAAGGTAGAGGATGGTAAAGTAACATTTATAGGTGATGCGGATGCAATAGCCAGAGCCAATATATTTTTAAGATCAGCTGAAAGAGTGTTGCTTAAGATAGGCGAATTTAAGGCGACAACATTTACAGAATTATTTGATAATGTAAATATGTTGGAATGGGAGCATTTTATACCTGAAAATGGAAGGTTCTGGGTAACAAAGGCTAATTCAATTAACAGTAAGTTATTTAGTTCATCAGATATCCAGTCTATTGTAAAAAAAGCTATAGTTGAAAGACTTAAGCAGAAATACTCTGTAAGCTGGTTTAAAGAGGATGGAGATATTTATCCTATAAGGGTAAGCATAATGAAAGATGTTGTAACTGTTTCACTTGATACATCGGGGGATTCTCTTCATAAAAGAGGTTACAGACCAGCAGCAGGAAAGGCTCCAATATCTGAAACACTTGCTGCAGCTCTTATAATGCTTACACCATGGAAACCAGATAGAATATTAATAGATCCTTTCTGTGGAAGCGGAACATTTCCTATAGAGGCAGCCATGATTGCAGCAAATATTGCACCAGGTATGAATAGACGCTTTACATCTTTACGATGGACTAATATAATAAATAGTAGATTATGGGATGATGCCGTAGAAGAAGCAGAAGACTTAATTAATTTAAGTGTTGATACAGATATTCAGGGCTTTGATATTGATGATAATGTTATAAAGATAGCAAGAAGTAATGCTGCGAATGCTGGCGTTGATAAGCTTATACATTTTCAGTCAAGAAGTGTAGCTGAACTCAGCCATCATAAGAAGTATGGGTTTATAATAACGAATCCTCCATATGGTGAAAGATTAGAGGATAAAGAAACACTTCCAGCAATATATTCTGCATTTGGAAAGCAGTATGCAAAGCTTGATTCATGGTCAGCATATATGATTACTTCATATGATGATGCAGAGAAGTATTTTGGACGTAAAGCGGATAAGAACCGTAAGATATATAATGGTATGTTAAAAACATATTTTTATTCATTTATGGGGCCTAAGCCACCAAAGAAAGGTTGATTATGAAAAGAATAATACTTGCATCTAATAATAAAGATAAGATTAAGGAAGTAAAAGAGATACTTACGGGATATGACATCATTTCTATAAAAGAAGCTGGAGTCAATGTTGATGTTGAGGAAAATGGAACAACATTTGAAGAAAATGCACTTATAAAAGCGAGAGCTATTATGAAGATTACAGGTGAGGTCACTATGGCTGATGATTCCGGACTTGAGATAGACTATCTTAATAAGGAACCAGGTGTATATTCAGCAAGATATATGGGACATGATACGTCGTATGATATAAAAAATGCAGCTCTGCTCAAAAGACTTGAAGGAGTTGAAGGAAATGATAGAAGTGGACGTTTTGTATGTGCAATAGCGGTATGTTTTCCAGATGGAAGAGAAATAGTTAAAAGAGGAACTATGGAAGGCCTTATAGCAAAGGAGATAAAAGGAAACAATGGGTTTGGATATGACCCTATTGTATATCTTCCTGAGTATGGAAAAACTTCGGCAGAACTTGATCCAGAAGAGAAGAACAGGATTAGTCATAGAGGAAAAGCATTGGCTTTGATAAAAGAAGTACTGGATAAGTCGGAGGATATATATGCAGAGGATAATGATAATAAGTGATACGCACAGAAGGCATGGTAATTTTTCACAGGCTCTTTACAATGAAGGAAATATAGATATGCTTATACATCTTGGTGATGTTGAAGGTGAAGAAGATATTATAAGTGGAATGGCTGGCTGTGAATGTATATTTATCGCTGGAAATAACGATTTTTTTTCTCCACTTGATAGAGAAAGGGAATTAGAGATAGCTGGTAAGAAGATATGGTTGACACATGGACATAATTATTATGTTTCGCTTGATCTTAAAGTTATAAAAGATGAAGCCAGAGCAAGAGGCATGGATATTGTTATGTTTGGACATACACATCGACCAGTAATAGAAGTGGAGAATGATATAACTCTTATTAATCCAGGAAGCATATCATATCCAAGACAAGCAGATGGTATACCTACATATATTATGTTAGAAATTGCTGATAATAATGAATTTAGTTTTGAACTTAAAAATGTGTAATGGTATTTTAATACAATATAAGGTCATGATATGTGGGGTCAAAGTTGTGAGTTTAAAGTTATGGATTTAAAGTTGTTGGTTCAAAGTAAAATTTTATGTTGATTTAAAGTTTATAAAAAATTAATAATTAAAGATTGGTGTTTCCAACTCTTAAAACATATATCAAATAATTTTTTTGTAGTATTTTTGGGAAATTCAGATAGAAGTGCATGATAAATTACCAGGAAAAAATATGATAAAAATTAAAAGTTTTCATTTTTTTTAAAAAATATGAGTTGCAATAAGTGCAGAAAAGCCAGTAAAATAGCGGCTTCACAAAGGTTGCAAAAAAAGTTTAAAAAAATTACAAAAAAGTGTTGACATAATGTGCATATTAGCATATAATCTATCTTGTTGTTGCGGTACACGAGTTAAGAAAATAGCAACAAGATAAAACCTTCCGGGGTGTGGCTCAGCTTGGCTAGAGCGCTTGATTTGGGATCAAGAGGTCGCAGGTTCGAATCCTGTCACCCCGACTTACAACTGAATATAACATGCGGGTGTAGTTCAATGGTAGAACACTAGCCTTCCAAGCTAGATACGTGGGTTCGATTCCCATCACCCGCTTTTTTTGATAAAACCAGAGAAAATATTAATGAACATAAGATAAGAAGGATGTACAAGGTATAAAGGGTAACATAGCTATGTTTCTATTTCGACTTGTCATTTTTTTAACAAACTAGAGTGATGATTAGCTTACCGGAGGCTGTTATGGAAAAGATTGCTAAATATTATAATGTTAACGCTGATATTATAGTAAGTGAGTATATGAACATTGTTAAGGCAGATGAAAGTCTTTTTATGTTTCTTGGTGAAACATCGAATCTTATATTTACACATGCTATTTACCCAGCAGATGTAGTAAAGTTTGAAACAGCAATAAAGGAAGTAGATGAGGGAGAACAGGTATACGTGTCTATAAGATTAAAAAGCCGTGATGGTGATTACAGATGGATGCGTGTTTTTATAAAACCATATCATGATAAGACATCAGGAAGGTATTACAATCTTGAGATCACAGATATGTATACGTTAAAAAGACAGAATGAGGAGCTTAAGCAGATTTCAGAGATACAGACAGAATTCTTAAGTATTATAGGAGATTATCTTTTTACGTATAATATAGGCAAAGATTCTTTAAGAATAATATTACCAGGCAATGGAAGCCAGACGATAGTATTATATGAGGGAAAACTTGGTGTATGGAGCAGTGAGAAGCTTGATAACAGAATGATTGACAGTCATAGCATAAAGGATTTTGAAGGTCTGTGCATGGCTATAGCATCGGGTGAGTCTTATTTTACAAGAGATATAAAGATGAAGCTTGCAGATTATGATAAAGCAGCATGCTGGTATACATTCAAGGGTAAAAGAGTACATAAGAATGATGGTGAGAATATAATAGTGGGGGCTATCAGTCTTACACAAAACAAAGAATATCCAGCTGAAGATGTTTCTATACAGGATGAGCTAAGAGATGCAGGAACAGAGCTTCTTAATAAAAAAGCAATTACAAATTATGCTAAAAAACTTATAGATAAGAGAGTGAACCATAAGGTAACGATTGCAATTATAGATATAGATGATTTTAAAACCATCAACGATACATATGGACATATGTTTGGCGATGAGGTGCTGCGTGATGTTGCGCAGATATTAAGAGAGGCTGTCGGTCGCAATGGTATGTGTGGACGTATAGGCGGAGACGAGATGTTTATTGTCATGGAGCATTTTGAGGATGATGAATCTATAAGAAGCATACTTCGTACTATAAAGAATAATATATCGTGGCTGTATCATGATGATGTAAGGGATATTAACAAGATTACATGCTCAATAGGTACTGCCTCATATCCTGATGATGCAAGTGATTTTGATAAGCTGTTTCTGATAGCTGATAAAATGCTGTATCTTGCTAAGGAAAAGGGAAAAAACAGATATATCATATATCATCCTGACCTTCATCAAAGCTATATAATGAGTGATGAGGTTGTAGCGACAACCGAGAAGGTTTTTTATAAATACAGAAAACTTAGTATAGTTAACGATTTTATTCAGCAGTATATATGTAAGACAAGGGATTCTAGAGAATGTCTTGATATGATTATGTCAGCATTTGAGATAGATAGTATATTTTTATATGATATGTATGATGACAAGAGATATGTGTTAGCTGGTACTGTTCCAGAACTTGAGGAAAATGGTGAATTTTTAAAGGAAGATAATTATATACCGGATTTCAGGGATGATGGAATAAAGACAATAGAGAATATTATTCTCTATGAACGTAAAGCACCACATATGTTTAAAGCGTATGATACGATGGGCATCAAACAGCTGATACAGGTTGTTGTGTGTGTTGACAGAACAATTATAAATAACGATAAAAATAATTTCTGTGTTATATCTTTCAACAGAAACAGACAGCTGAAAAAATGGCCAGAGGTTGATATAGATTATCTGGGGATTATAGGTAATGTAATTGGTGAAGAATATCTGAAAGAGAAGAAAAAGAATGATAGATAGTTACATAGCGCTGGATCTTGAGACAACTGGTCTTAATCCGGCATATGACAGGATAATAGAAATAGGTATGGCAAAAGTAGAGCAGGGCAATGTGGCTGCTACATATTCTACGCTTATTAATCCTGGGATAACTGTTGGTGAACGTGTTGTAGAGCTGACAGGAATACATAACAATGAGCTTACGGATAAACCAAGGATAGAAGATGAAATCAGGAATATTCTTGACTTTATAGGAGATTATCCGATACTTGGACATAATATAATATTTGATTACAGCTTTTTAAAGAAAGCTGCGATTAATAATAATATTACATTCAGTGTTAAAGGCATAGATACACTTAAAATGGCAAGAAGGATACTTCCAGAGCTGGAGCATAAGAAGCTTGATTATCTATGTGAGTATCTTAAGGTCGATCCTGGCAGTTCACACAGGGCTTTAGATGATGCACTTAGTGCAAGTGCCATATACTGGAAAATGTATCAGATAAAAGCAGATGATTCCGGGTTTGAGACAGCTGCAGAGCTAGTATATAATGTTAAGAAGGATAGCCCGATAACAGAGGCACAGAAGAATTATCTTACAGCACTTGTTAAGAAACACAATATAGTTCTGGATATTCCTGTAGAAGAGATGACTAAAAGCATAGCATCCAGAAACATAGACAGGATTATATCAGAATATGGTAAGTAGGACACATTATTTTATGGTGTTGGATTTATGAGATTATTAGGCTTGCTTCATTGCTTTGCAATGGAGCAAGCCTTTTTTCTATATGCTAATCATTAAGCAGATTTATAATCAGTTCTTTGTTGACAGAATTAATCAAGGAAGCATACTGTCTGAGCTTGTCTATTTTGTCCGTATGATTCTGGCTTATATATATATCCTTTAAATCAGCATAGCATGAGCGGATATCTGAACCAATGCGTATACTATATTCAAGATAATGTGTGGCATCAGTGATATCATCCTGCTCTTTAAGAATATGTCCAAGGACCGCAAGATTCTTTATAAGCAGTGTGTAATTATCTTCATACTCTGTAAGAGCCTCAAGATTAGCAACGCCATACTTAAGCTTTAAATCAGTGTTTGAATATTCTGTAAGGTTTATTATATTTTTATCCTTAACAGATATGATTTTATTGTATGCGCTGTCAGCCTCCGGGTTGTTTTTTAGAATATCTGACAGTAAAGTGTTATTTTCTTTAACAGGAAGAGTTGTGTCCCATTCGATATATTTTAATGTACTTATATCTTTCTTTCTTGTTGCGTTAGCTTTTTGCTCGCGTTCCCAGAACTTTTTAATGTTATTTTTCTGTGAAGTATCACTTTTTTTAATATAAAGTTGAATTACAACTAATATTATTATAAAATAAGGCAATATAAAATGCATATTAAACTCCTTGATGTATGCAGAAAAGAGGATATCATGATTAATTTAAAGAATAACAAAACTAAAAGGGTTGTTGCAGCGGTTATAGTAGTCATTCTTATACTTGCGATGGTGCTTCCAATGGCAGTTTCAGCACTTATCTAGAATAGAAAGCTGACAAAGCAGTAATCCATCTATATAGGTAAGAGCTGCAATACCATGTGACCCTTACATCATAGTATAGTTGCAATTAAATATATGTGCAAGAGAAAAATATGAAAAGGATGATTATATGAAGACAGGAAAAGTGTCAGATACAATTCTATCCAGGTCGGTATTAAAACCTGTTAATACTGTACGTGGAAAGTATGTGAAAAGACTTGATATAGGACAGGATGCAGGAGAAGTGCAGTTAGCATGCCAGGCTGATATATCATCAGATTGCAGGGATACATTGCTTATGGCAACAGCAAGTGGTTATATGCCTGTGATAAAGGCAGTTAATAACATATATGCAGCAGGTGGAGTTCCAGTTGGACTCAGTGACTGCATTGTCATGGATAAAGATTCAAGAGAAATACGTTTAAGAGAAGTTATAGCACAGCTTACGAGACAGTCAGCAATAACAGGAGTGTCAATAACAGGAGGCCATACAACAGTAAGTGGCAATGTGACATCTCCCATGGTTACAGTTACAGCAGTAGGTGTAAGACAAGAGCTAAGAAAGCAGCCACAGCCTGGAGAAAGCATTATAATGACTGGATATATAGGGATGAGCGGGATAAGGCAGCTTATAGACCGTAATTCTGATATTGTACAGGCAAGGTATAGTGATGACTATACCGCAAAGGCGTATGGCAGCGATGAAGAACTGTATATAGGTGATGTTGTTGAGCTTTTAAGGAAGAATAATATAAACTGTTATATGCATGATGTTTCAGAAGGTGGGATATTCGGTGCTTTATGGGATATGAGCGAATATGGGCATACAGGACTTGATGTGGATATAAGAAGCATATCAGTCAGACAGGAAATAATAGAAATATGTGAGCTGCTTAATGTCAATCCATATGAGCTTGAATCTATGGGATGTTTGTTAATGACATCAGACAATGATTGTGATATTATAAATATACTTAAAAGCTGTAATATAGAGGCACAGGTTATAGGAAAGGTTATAAAAGGAAGCCAGCGCATACTTCATAACAAAGATGAGGAGAGGTTTCTTGATCTTCCTAAACAGGATGAACTGTATCGCAGTGTTGAGTAAAACTGGCTGTACTATGTATAGACTGTACTATGTATAGATAAGAAGTGCAGCATTAAAACTATAATTAATTGAAAGGGTATAATGATATGAGAGAAAAAATCCTTAACTTGTTAGAAAAAAATGCAAGAATAGACATTCACGATATGGCGGTTATGCTTGGAGTCGCGGAGCATGAAGTCGCGAATGAGATTGCAGACATGGAAAAGGAACATATTATATGTGGTTACAATACCCTTATCAATTGGGATAAAACAGGTGAAGAGAAGGTCACTGCACTCATAGAGGTTAAAGTTACACCACAAAGAGGACTTGGTTTTGACAGTATAGCTGAGACTATTTATAAGTATGATGAAGTGACATCAGTATATCTTATGTCTGGTGGATTCGATTTTACAGTTATAATCGAAGGTAAAACTATGAAGTCAGTTGCACAGTTCGTTGCTGCTAAGCTTGCACCACTTGATTCGGTGTTAAGTACATCTACACATTTTGTACTTAAGAAGTATAAAGATTATGGAACTGTATTAGACGAGGAATATAAGGATGAAAGGATGCTGGTGACACCATGAGAAATGCTTTATCTAAGAAAATTATTGATATTCAGCCATCTGGTATCAGAAAGTTCTTCGATGTTGTAAATGAGATTCCGGATGCGATTTCACTAGGTGTTGGAGAGCCTGATTTTGATACACCATGGAATGTAAGAGAAGAAGGAATATATGCACTTGAAAAGGGCCGTACATTCTATACATCCAATGCCGGACTGAAAGAATTAAGAGAAGAAATATGTAACTATGTGGCAAGGAAATATAACGTGGTATACAATCCACTGAAAGAAACTCTTGTTACTGTTGGTGGAAGTGAAGCCATAGATATAGCTTTAAGATGTATGGTAGATCCTGGTGATGAGGTCATAATACCTCAGCCAAGCTATGTCTCATATCTTCCATGTGCTGTTATGGCAGATGCAGTACCAGTGTTTGTTAACCTTAAGGAAGAGAACCAGTTCAAGCTTACAAAGGAAGAACTTCTTGAACATATCACGGATAAGACAAAGATACTTATTATGCCATTCCCTAATAATCCAACAGGTGCAATCATGACAAGGGAAGAGCTTATGGAGCTTGTACCAGTTATTATAGAGAATGATTTATATGTTATATCAGATGAGATATATTCAGAGCTTACATATGGTGATGAAAGGCATTGTTCTATAGCAAGTCTTCCAGGCATGAAGGAAAGAACTATTATGATTAATGGTTTCTCCAAGGCATTTGCCATGACAGGATGGAGATTAGGATATGCATGTGGTCCGGACTATATTATAAAACAGATGATAAAGCTTCATCAGTATGCTATCATGTGTGCACCTACAAACAGTCAGTTTGCAGCAGTTGAGGCACTTAAAAACTGTGACATGGAAGTTGAAAAGATGGTTACTGCTTACGATCAGAGAAGAAGATATCTTGTTCATGAATTAAGAGAGATGGGTATAGATTGTTTTGAACCATTTGGTGCATTTTATATATTCCCATCTATTAAAAAATTCGGAATGACATCTGAAGAGTTTGCAAACAGACTTCTTGAAGACCAGAAGTTAGCAGTAGTTCCGGGAACGGCGTTTGGCGAAAGTGGAGAAGGCTTTGTAAGAATATCATATGCATATTCACTAGATAGTCTTAAAGAAGGACTAAGAAGGATAAAGAACTTTATAAATAAGCTATGATGATTCAATGTCGTATTCTCTTAGCCATCTATATAAAAGCCAGGTTAATAACAGCTGGTTTTATACATTAAGGTAAATATTAATTGAGTTTAAATACAGACAGGAGGAACAGAATATGGCAGGTATTAGTGCGGATTTGATCAATCCGTTTCTTATGGCAGCAACAAGCATTATGAAAGACATATGTCAGACAGATATGAGTATAGGAAAACCATATGTTAAGAAAACTGAGTTCGAGGATGAAACTGTTGCGATTATGATAGGTATTACAGGTGAGATGAAGGGACAGGTGCTTATGGCGTTTTCATATGCCAATGCACTTAACGTAGCATCAAGAATGATGATGGGAATGCCTGTAACAGAGCTTGACGATATGGCAACAAGTGCTATAAGTGAACTTGGAAATATGATTATGGGTAATGCAGCAACCATATTTTCAACAAAGGGAATTGTGATAGATATAACACCACCGACTGTATGTCAGGGCTCTATGACGATAACACAGACATATGCACAGAATATATGTGTTCCTATACAGGCAGGAGATGGACTTTCACTTGAGCTTGATATAGCTATTAAGACGGAATAAGAGAAAGGACTAACAGAAAGAAATAATATGCTTAATATAGTGTTACATGAACCAGAAATGCCAGCTAATACTGGAAATATAGGAAGAACATGTGTGGCAGCAGGAGCAAGGCTGCATCTTATAGAACCATTAGGCTTTAGCATTAATGATAAGATGGTTAAAAGAGCAGGGCTTGATTATTGGGATAAACTGGATGTTACGGTTTATAACGATTATGAGGATTTTCTGAAAAAGAATCCAGGTGCTAAAATATATATGGCAACAACAAAGGCACATAAAACATATTCTGATGTGCATTATGAAGATGACTGCTATATAATGTTTGGTAAGGAAAGCGCAGGTATTCCAGAGGATATTCTTGTTTCTAGTGAAGATACATGTATAAGAATACCTATGATAGGAGATATAAGGTCTTTAAACCTGTCGAATTCGGTTGCAATAGTGGCATATGAAGCATTAAGGCAGCATGATTTTAAAGACATGCGCCTTAATGGACATCTGCATAAGCTTCATTGGAAGGATGAATAGTAGTAGTACAGCTAAAGGTTTTCCAGTGGCTTAACAGATGGTATAGTATTTACTTTTTATCTAGTGGGAGTGTGAATATAAATTCAGTTCCTACATCTTTGGTGCTTATGACATCGATATGTTCTTCATGGGCCTGGATAATTTCTTTGACAATAGACAGTCCAAGACCAGAACCTTTTTTATCCCGGCCTCGTGAAGCATCTGATTTATAGAATCTGTCCCATATTTTGTCAATATCCTCTTTAGATATACCGCTTCCGGAATCTTTTATGGATATCTGTGCTTTTTCACCTTTTTCCCTGACGGTTACATATATGAAAGAATTATCGTGGCTGAACTTTATTGCATTATCAATAAGATTATAAATAACCTGCTGGATTTTCTGCTTATCAGCTTTTACATTTTCAATATTCCCAGCAAATGTAAGGCTGAACTTGATGTTTTTTTTCTTACATGTTCCCTCTAGTGTTTCTATAGTATGTTTAATAACAGAGTTGATATCAAATGTGCTTATATCAAGCCGTACGCTTTTAGGGTCAAGCTCATTAAGCGTAAGGATATTACTTGTAAGCTTAGTAAGTCGGTCAGTCTCAAAAAGAACAATGTTTATATACTTATTTATCATCTCAGCAGGTATGGTGCCATCCTCAATAGCCTCAAGATATCCTTTTATAGAAGTAAGAGGAGAGCGGAAATCATGGGATATGTTAGATAAGAATTTCTGCTGGAATTTATCCATTTCGTTTAATTCCTGTGCCATATAGTCAAGTGATGCCGCAAGTCGTCCTATTTCGTCGTTGTGTTTAGACTGTATGCGGTAAGACAGATTTCCTTTTCCATATTCGATAGTTGCTTTAGTAAGTTCGTTTATAGGTGCATGTATATATACAAAATATAATATGAGCATAGATAAAGACAATATCATAGAAATAGCAAGTGTCAGATAGTTAGTGTTAAATGTCTGGTAAATACGGTCGGTAAGCACGCTTTCAGGAAGGTTTATGACAACATATCCAACAATTGAAAAATCACTGGTTATAGGGGAATACACACTAAGCATATTTTCGTTGAACAGACCAAAAAAGTTGCCAAGGTGAGAGTGCTCTCCGTTAAGGCTTCCGTAGTCAAAGTCTTCCACCTCATAAAGGCAGTCTTCTTTGGATGCCTTGCCTGTATATCCAGTGTCAAGCAGTACTTTTCCTTCAGGCTCAATAAACATTATGCGTGTATTATTAAGATGGGATAATATGTTAAGATTAGTTCTTATAGCCGGCATACGATTAGAGGCAAGAAAGTCAGTACCATATTCAACAGATATTTCTGTTGCCTGCTGATAAAGATTATTGGAATAATAATTATATATTCTGTTATAATCACGTCTATAGCATATAGTTGTAACAGCTGCAAAGCTGGTTATGGCAACGACTATATATAGTAAAATCTGCTTTATAAGCATATTGTATTTCATAATAATCTCCATTCTTGCGTGTGAAAAATCTTATTTTTCACACTGATCTCCCATCTTAAATGTGTGTATGGTGCTTAAGTGCATAACAGCCATGCATGAATACGTATATAAAGCATTATCTGGTTACGAACTTATAGCCGATACCCCATACTGTTTCTATTGCCCATTTGTCATGGTCATTTATTTTTTCACGTATTCTTTTAATGTGTACATCCACAGTTCTTGTATCACCTATATAATCATAGCCCCATATATTGTCAAGGAGCTGTTCTCTTGTAAATACCTGGTTAGGAGCCGAAGCAAGAAAATACAGCAGCTCGAGCTCTTTTGGCGGCATTTCTACTGATTTTTTATAGTAGGTTACTGAATAGTTATCAAGATTGACAACAAGGTCAGGATAAGTTACACATTTGGAAGATTCGTTAGGAGTTATTGCTGACTGAGGAAGATGATAGCGTCTTAAAACTGCCTTGACACGGGCAACCAGCTCCTTGGTTTCAAAGGGTTTAATCATATAATCATCTGCCCCAAGTTCAAGCCCAAGAACTTTATCAAATGTCTCACCTTTTGCAGATAACATAATTATAGGGGTGTTATTATTCTTTCTTATTTCTCTGCATACCTGATAACCATCAATACCAGGAAGCATAAGATCAAGAAGGATCAGATTGGGCTTGAATGAAGGAAGTGCATCTAGTGCACTTTCCCCATCATATACAATCTTTGTTTCAAAACATTCTTTAGTAAGATACAGAGAAATCAATTCTGCTATATTTTCATCATCATCCACGATAAGGATTTTTTGTTTAGTAACCATAAGAGGTCTCCTTTTCTTTGCGATAAAATATCATAGTATGTCAGTCTTTAAAGGTAACAATAGTCACGCCTTCGGCCCCTTCACCTATCTGTCCTAAGCGGAACTCTTTTATATAAGGTATTCCACGAAGATAAGAGGTTATACCAGAGCGCAGTGCACCTGTGCCTTTACCATGTACAATCCTTACCTGTGGAATCTTCGCAATATATGCATCATCAAGATATTTATCAAGTACTGCTATTGCTTCATCTACGGTATAACCAAGGAGATTTATTTCCGATGAAACAGAAGAAGACTTTGACATTTTGATTTTACTTGAACCGCTGCCAGACTTTGAAGCTGCTGCTTTATTATCTTCCGGGTCTTTATAGCCTTTAAGGATAGCAAGATTTTTTATGTCCATCTTAGTATTAAGGCTTCCTATAAGTACAGAAACCTGATTTTTGTTCTTGTGTACCTGTGTAACTGTACCTATAACATTCATAGTGAGAACCTTAACATGCATGCCAGGCTTGAATTCAGATATATCATGAGCCTTTATGGTCTGTGGTTTAACTGGTTCAAGTTTAAGCTTTTCCTGACGGTTGTTTATTTTTTCGCGTATTTCACTACGATGCTTTTCAAGCTCTTTGACTGACATACCATGCTTGTTCATGGCATTAATAGTCTTATCTGCATATTCCTTGGCATCACGAAGTATGCGAGCAGCATCTTCGTTGGCCTTTCTTATGATTTTATCAGTACGCTCATCAAGCCTTTCAGTTTTCTTTGTGAGTTCAGCTTTTAGGGTCTTAATCTGTTCCTTATACTGAGCCAGCTCTTCGCGTTCTTTTTCAATAGTTACACGGCTTTGTTCAAGGTCTGTTACAAGATCTTCGAATCTTATATCTTCTGAATCAAGACGTCTTGAAGCATCAGCTATGATTTCATCAGACAAGCCAAGCTTTTTTGATATTGCAAATGCATTACTTTTGCCAGGAATACCAATAAGAAGACGATAAGTAGGGCGAAGAGATTCAACATCAAACTCACAGCATGCATTTTCTACGCCATCAGTTGTAAGCGCATACATCTTGATTTCACTGTAGTGGGTTGTTGCCATAGTGGTTATTCCACGTTTGTGAAGATTATCAAGTATGGATATTGCGAGGGCTGCACCTTCAGTAGGATCAGTTCCGGCACCTATTTCATCAAACAATATAAGGCTTTTACTGTCAGCCTTCTTTAGGATATCAACAGTATTAGTCATATGTGAACTAAAGGTACTAAGACTCTGCTCAATACTCTGTTCATCACCGATATCAGCAAATATATCATCAAATACAGCTATATCGGAGTGGTCAAGTGCGGGGATGTTAAGCCCGGCCTCAGCCATAAGAGTAAGGAGACCTACAGTCTTTAGCGAAACAGTTTTACCGCCGGTATTAGGACCAGTTATTATAAGAAGGTTAAAATCTGTTCCAAGGTATATATCAATCGGAACAACCTTATGTGGTTCAATGAGAGGATGTCTTCCCTTCTTTATGTTAATGCGACCGTCAGTATTCATAACAGGACGGCTGCAGTTATAGTGCCTTGATAGCAGGGCTTTGGCAAATATACAATCAAGCTGTGTAAGAATGTTATAATCAGATAAAAGTGTATCAGTATGACAAGAAGCCTTTTCACTTAAGTCTGCAAGTATAACTTCTATCTCAGCCTGCTCTTTAAGCTCAAGCTCGCGAATATCGTTGTTAAGCTTAACAACAGAGGCTGGTTCTATAAAAAGTGTTGAGCCTGTGGCTGACTGGTCATGTACCATACCTGGCATAGCTGATTTGTATTCAGCTTTAACAGGAAGACAGAATCTTCCCTGCCTTGTTGTTATGACATAATCCTGAAGATATGTTCTTGTTGATGGTGAATTCAAAAGCTTATTAAGTTCAGTGTGTATGCGGTCAGCAGCCTGATTTTTTTTGCGTCTTATATCGCGCAGTGTAGAGCTTGCATCATCGCTTATCTCATCCTCTGATATAATACATTTCCTGATGGCATTCCCAAGAAGTGTAAGAGGGTCAAGAATATCTATCATAGGCTGGATAGAATCATTTCTTGTTTCATAATAGTTTTTAACATGAGCAGCACACTCAAGAAGCATGCTGATGTTAAGAAGCTCAAGAGCGTTAAGAGAGCTTCCAACCTTAAGACGGGCAAGACTTGCACGTATATCTTTTATTCTTGAGAAATCTACGCTGCCTTTCTGGTAAACTCTTGTGAGAGCATCGTTTGTTTCATCAAGAGCTGCGTTGATATCATCAATGTTATTCATTGGAACAAGAGCCTTAAGAGTCTGTCTGGCACCATCAGAACATGCCATAGACACAAGGGCTGATATTATTTTATTATATTCAAGTGTTATTAAAGTTTTTTTATTCAATGTAGTACTCCGATATATTATTTTTTATAAATGTATTTTACAGCATTTGCGCATAAAAAACTATATGATATAGTAATAAATATGCAAAAAAGGAACGCTTATTAATAGCTTTGACATAGTTTGTTCATAAATATAAGTTATCATAAAAAGAATAATGAAGAAAAAACCGATAACCTATGATATAATGAGCGCAAAAGAAAAGGAAGCGGCTGCGAAGCAGACATTTACTTTTCTTGCGCCATTAACGAATGAACAGTCATGCGTAAGCAGGACGAGAAAGCGCGAAGCGCGGGTTCATGAGTGTACGTGTTAAGAAAGAGTAAATTATGATATAATGAGCGCAAAAGAAAAGGAATATAAGATATAATGAGCGCTGAGGAATAATATGGAACACAAAAATAACGGACATGAGCAGGAATATCCGCTGTATACAGAGAAGATAGTGCCAAGCCCAAAGGTGAAATACAGAAGACTTATCAAGACTGTGAAAATACTTCTTCTTATAATAGCTATAGGCGTTATATATGCTGTTGCAGATAAGATAGTTATACCAGTGATCATGGATAAAATAGCTGTAAGAAACAGAGTTGTTGATCATATAGAATTTACAAGGGATGAGTATCCTGATCCTGAAACGCAGCAGATAGAAGATCAGAGACAGATTAAGAATGATTATGATGCAATCATACAGTCATTAAGAAGCAAGGTATCTGATGTGCAAAGAACAGTTGTTACAGTCAGGGAATATGTATCAGGTCATTATAATGACAATGATAGTGATACGCCATATGTGTCAGAAGAGATACAGGATGATCTTGTAAAACTGGAAAATAATGTTGAAGGATATTCTACGATGGGGCTGCTTGTAGGACATCTGAATGGGAGATATATGATATTAACCTCACAGGCATATACTGCGGCTGTAGAAGAATATGCGGTTGTTGTGCAGGATTCTGATGAATATAAGGCGGAACTTGTATGCTCTGATGAACTGACGGGTATAAGTATAATAAGCATATACGATACACAGGTGACAGATGCTGATAGGCAGTATATGAAGGTTGCGGATCTTGACAACTCTTATGTACTAAACAAAGGTGATATGGTAATAGCTACAGGGAAGATATATGGAACAAGTGGTGCTATTGATTATGGGACTATAACGAACAGAACCGTGGCCAATTCTATAGATAACAATTATGAGATATTTGAGACTAATCTTTCATGCATGAAGGATGATTATGGATTTTTATTTAATTCAGATGGCAATGTCGTAGGAATATCCCAGGTGAATTCAGATTCCAAGCTTAAAGCAATAGGAATATCTGACCTTAAATGTATGATTGAGTGTATGATTAACAGGCGGGGAAAGATGTATTTTGGAATAGTAGCCCAGAATGTGGATAGTGAGCTTTCAGAAAAGAATGGAATTCCAATGGGAATATATATATCAAAGGTGGATAATGATTCACCAGCATACCAGGCAGGACTGCAGCCAGGCGATATAATACAGGGCATAAACAAAATGCCTTGTTATTCTATACAAAGACTTAATGATAAGATATATGACAGCTCGGCAGGACAGGTTATTAATGTATCCATAAAAAGAAAGGGAAAATCAGGATACTTTGATGCGTCCTATGACGTATCAGTTGAGCTAAGATAAGCTAAAGAAAAATAATGATTATTTGTAATAGGAATGGAGAATTTAATTATGCGATTTATTGAAACTTTTAAAGATGGTGACAGAATATCTGATGTATACTTATGCAAGTCAAAGTCAACAGCACTTACAAAGACAGGCAAAGAATATGAGAATGTAATGCTTGCAGATAAAACAGGGCAGATAGATTCCAAGATATGGGATGTGAATTCTGGTGGAATAGGAGACTTTGATGTAAATGATTATGTATATGTAAGTGGACAGGTGACAAGTTACAATGGTGCACTTCAGTTTAAGATAGAAAGAGCACGTGTGGCAGCAGAAAATGAATATTCACAGTCAGATTATATACCAGCTTCAAGGTTTGATATTGAAGATATGTACAAGGAACTTCTTGGCTATGTGAATAGTATAGAAAATGTGTACATAAAACAGCTTCTTACAGCTTTTTTTGTGGATGATGAAGCATTTATCAAAAGATTTAAGAATACATCAGCTGCAAAGACGGTACATCATGGTTTTTTAGGCGGACTTCTTGAACATAGCCTTAGTGTTACAAGGTTGTGTGATAAGATTAGTGGAAATTATGAGTTTTTGAACAGAGATCTTCTTATAAGCTGTGCAATGCTCCATGATGTAGGAAAGGTAAAGGAACTTTCTGAATTCCCAAGAAATGATTATACAGATGAGGGGAATTTCTTAGGACATATTGTTATGGGATATGAGATGGTTATGGAAAAGATAAAGAATATACCAGATTTTCCACCAATAATAGCAAATGAGATGGGACATTGTATATTATCACATCATGGTGAGCTTGAATATGGTTCACCTAAAAAGCCTGCAATAGCAGAAGCAGTAGCACTTTCAATGGCAGATAATGTAGATGCAAAGCTTGAAACATTAAGGGAGTGCTTTGAAGCGAAGGATACCAATGACTGGCTTGGCTTTAACAGATGGCTGGATTCTAATATAAGAAGGACAAGCTTTTAGTACATCTTTTGACCATGACATCATTGTAATGCTATAACGAGCAGATTGAAAATGCAGTAAAACAGGAAAAAAGATAGAAAAATATAAGATAAGTGGAAATGGAGATAAGGATGTCATACAGTAAGAATGATTGTGTGGAGCTGACTATTGAAGATATAGGTGTATCTGGTGAAGGAATTGGAAAAGTAGACGGTTATACTTTGTTTGTGAAGGATACAGTAATCGGTGATGTTGTACGTGTTAAAATAATGAAAGCTAAAAAGAATTATGGCTATGCAAGACTGATGGATATAATTAAACCATCTAAGGATAGAGTGGAACCAGCATGTCCGATTGCCAGACAGTGCGGTGGCTGCCAGATACAGGCTATGAATTATAATGCACAGCTTAAATATAAGCAGAAGCTTGTAAAAGACAATTTGCTAAGAATAAGTGGACTTACAGAAGGTGTTGACTATGAAATGTGTGAGATACTTGGTATGGATACACCTTTCAGATATCGGAACAAAGCACAGTATCCTGTAGGTGAGGATAAGGACGGCAATATTGTCATGGGCTTTTATGCAGGGCATACACATTCGATTATTGCATGTCCTGATGATGACTGTATGCTTGGACATAGCGATAATGCATTTATACTTAACGCTGTAAAAGAATGGATGAAGGAATACAGGGTACGTGCTTATAATGAAAATATACATAAAGGAACAGTCAGGCATGTGCTTGTAAGGACAGGATATCATACAGATGAGGTTATGGTATGCCTTGTGACTAAGAAAATGCTAAGAAAAGAGGCAGCAGACGGACTGGTTAAAGCTATACAGAAGCTTAAGTTAAATGTTGCATCACTGGTTGTAAACATAAACAAAGAAGATACGAATGTGATTCTTGGCAAAGAATGTATAACTCTTTACGGAAGACCATATATTGAGGATTATATAGGAGATATAAAGTTTCAGATTTCACCGCTTTCATTCTATCAGGTTAACCCTAAGCAGACGGAGGTTTTATATAACAAGGCACTTGAGTTTGCAGGGCTTAAAGGAAATGAAAGCGTATGGGATATGTATTGTGGCATTGGAACAATATCATTATTCCTTGCAAAGAAAGCTGGTAAGGTATATGGAGTTGAGATAGTACCACAGGCTATAGAAGATGCAAAGAATAATGCTAAGATTAATAATATAGATAATGCAGAGTTTTTTGTTGGCAAGGCAGAAGAAGTTGTTCCAGAATTTTATAAAAAACAGACAGGCGTACAATCTGATAACGATTCAACAGACAGTAAAGAATATGATATGACAAGGCCAGATGTAGTTGTGGTGGATCCTCCAAGAAAGGGCTGTGATAAAAAACTGCTGGACACGATAGTAAGCATGACTCCGGACAGGATAGTATATGTAAGCTGTGATTCAGCAACGTTGGCAAGAGATCTTAAACTGCTGGTGGAATATGGATATAAGGTGGAAAAAGTACAGCCGGTAGATCAGTTTGGGAATACGGTACATGTAGAAAATGTTTGCTTGCTGTCGAAGAAACTTTGAGCTTATGGGGGTTAGCGGGCTTTTTTGAAGATTATGTATCTGTGTTTTTAACAGAAAAAATGTAGATAGAAAATAGAAATTTAAGAGGGGTGCAAAAATTTGCGGAAACACCAGACGTGCGCCGGAATAGTATAGGCCTACAGACGTGTGCGAATAATATATGTTTCTTTAGAAAAAATCGAATGAATTAAGAAAGGCCATAAGAAGGATGCGTAAGAAAAAAGAAATTTTTTTTTGATAATAGGTTTTGCTGACATTAATATCACATCAAATTGGTCTTGTTGAAGAGTTTGTATTCAGAGGATTCATTTTTGAAAAAATCAAACGTGTTGCTGGTAAGGATATCATAGCAGTTATTATTTCATCAGTCTTTTTCGGGGTGTTTCATTTCTTCAGTGGAAATCTTGTACAAATGGTTATGACAGCGTGCATAGGAGCATTTTTCTGTTTTTTCATCTGCTTTGTTATGAGGTTTCCGACCATTGCCACATTGTTTTTGGATTTGGAATTTCTTGATTCGATTATAGTTTTATGATAAAATATCCGAAAATACGGAAAATATAGAAGGATATTATAGTATGAACATATATGAAAAAATCTTTGCTAGACTAGAAGAATTACATATGAGCCAAATTGAATTATCACGAAGAACTGGTATTGCTACCAGTACAATCAGCGACTGGCGTAAGAAAAAGATTAATCCACAGGCAGATAAATTGGTCTCTATTTGCAAGGCTCTAGATATGTCACTTGTGGATTTGCTTTGTGATGAGAAAGTAGTAGAGCAATCAATCGAAACAGACTTTGTGTCTGATGGTCAACATATTATTGAATTATTTATGGACTCAGATTTAGAAACAAAAAGAAGATTACTAAGATATTTTGAATTGATTGAAATCTGCAGAGAAATCAATCAGGAAAATGAGTTAAAAAATATTAAGCGAAATGTTTCAGTTATTCAGGATGCTGACGGCAACAATATTGTTATGATTAACGATATTGCATTTAAAGGAAAACGTTCTGTAGAGTGGAGTGATGTTGAAAAATATCTTAGGCAGTATGTGGGAGACATTTATCGAATAGCTGAAACAGAAGATATTATTTATATCGGTACAGATCTTCCTGATGAATATTCTGGCTCAAATTACACAAAGCATATAAAGGGAACTATTGCTAAAGCGAAAGCCAATGCTGCGCAGGCTATCCCAGAGATGATAGAAATCGCAACATCAAAGACTTTTGAAGATAATAAGAAAAATAAGCACAGCAGACATGCAAAAAATGGATGGTACCGTTATGACACAAGATTTGCATTGCCAGTATATGATGAAAATGGAGATGTTGAGCGATACAATGTATTCAGTGCGAGAATATTAATCAGACATGCATCTTCAGGAAAAATGTACTTGTATGATGTCTTGAAAATAAAAAAAGAAACGAGCAAGTCCTGTCAGGAATAATCCCTACCCGGTGAAAACCCATTTCCTTTATGATGCTATGGTACAATAAGAAATGATGTTTGTCAATCCGAATAATCGAAAATATTTGCACATACTGAGAATATTGAAACGGTCATACTTTGCATATAGAGACGGTATGTCTTTTGTCCAAACTTCGTGAAGCAAAGTAAGTAATCTTTATATTGCACAAGTGAAGAGAAAGTGTGGTTTGGAACTAGAAGAAAACTTTAATTTGCCTAAGTCAGAGGATTCCAAACAGCCACAGTGTCCGAAGGAAAAAGAGGATGCGATTGTGGAGGCACTGAGATATTTTAGAATGATTTAATTCAGTTTCATGGAAGGAGCATTTTATGAAATATTTTAACAGTAAAGAATTTGATAAAGAGATGGAAAAAGTAAAAAATATTATGGAAGATAAAGGATTTGTTTTGGAATCCGATCATCCATATGCATATGCGATGCAATACTCAGATGCGTATGATGATGTAGTTGAATGGTTGGAGCAGCATGGCTACAATGGCAAATTAGATAATGTCGGACTATTTGAGGGGGTTGCGGTTTATGCTTTATATGATGAATTTAGAATATCATATAACGAAATTATATTGAAATTAAAGGAAGAAGCAAAACAACAATGTAATTAAGTATCTTAAAGAGTATTTTGATGAGAATATGGGTATTACTTTGTCATATTAAAAAAGCCTAAAGACATCAGACTATTAGCTTTTCACAAATAGGAGATGTAATGAATGATAATATGTAAATAAAGATATACATGATATTCTAACAAATTACTATCCGTAATAAATATAAAAAAACAGATGTGTGTATCCACGGATTCATACATCTGTTTTTTATATTGTGCGCCTAGCGGCGCACGTTTCTAACGGGTGAAAGTCCCGAATCCGCCCTAGTAGTGGGAAGGATATAGCTGAACACCAAGGGTGTCCATCGTGAGGTGGAATCTGAAGGAAGGTGGAGGCAAATCTCTGGTCTGACGAACAGAAATCACATCAGGCTACAGTTAAGGATAAGATTGCAATTCAAATCGAAGTCCAATAACTACTCGGGATTAACTGTGGTAAATGTGGCAGATAGATGGAGAGAAAGAAACGTGTGGTACCTAGGGAGGTCTCATAGGTAGGTGAAAACAGAGTATGAATCCTATAGTAACAACGAACTATGAGAAGTCAGCAGAGGTCATAGTATCATTATGGTTGCAAACATAGTGAGAAGGACTGAACTTTAGGAGATGTGAGTAAATGAAAGTAACCAAAGATGGATTTAAGGACAGACAACTTCATATTGAGGACTATCTGCAAATGGTATCTGCGGAACAGAAAGAGTATGCAGAAGTGTCCACCCATCAGAGGATTGCTGAAAACAATGACATCATCACAGATTTTCAGACGGGCAACCTAATGGAACAGATTTTACACAAGGATAACCTTAACAAGGCTTATAAGAAAGTAAAATCAAACAAAGGGGCAGGCGGTGTCGATGGAATGAGCGTAGATGAACTTCTAGGTTTTCTGAAAGACAACCAAGAGCAACTAATCCAGCAGATAAAGGATGGGAAATATAAGCCCAACCCAGTCCGTAGGGTAGAGATACCCAAAGAAACAAAAGGCGAGGTTAGAAAACTGGGAGTGCCAACAGTAGTTGACAGGGTGTTTCAACAGGCAATCACACAGGTATTATCGCCGATTTACGAGAAACAGTTCTCGGAGAATAGTTTTGGATTTCGACCAAACAGAGGTGCGCATGACGCACTGAAACAATGCCAGACAAATGTCAATGATGGATATGTATATGTGGTAGATATGGATTTAGAGAAGTTCTTTGACACAGTTTGTCAGAGCAAACTAATTGAAGTACTATCACGAACCATCAAGGATGGGCGGGTAATATCGCTCATTCACAAATATCTCAATGCTGGAGTTATCAGCAGAGGAATGTTTGAAAAGACAGAAATCGGAATGCCACAAGGTGGACCATTAAGCCCACTCTTAAGTAACATCATGCTGAACGAATTGGATAAGGAACTTACACGGAGAGGGCATAGATTTGTCCGATACGCAGATGACTGTATGATTTTCTGTAAAAGCAGGAAAAGTGCAGAGAGAACCTTAAACAACATAGTGCCATATATTGAGGGAAAACTATTCCTTAAAGTAAATCGCACCAAAACGTGCGTGGCACATATCAGCAAAGTCAAATACCTTGGCTATAGCTTCTATAGACACAAGGGAACGTGCAGATTTCGGGTACATCCTAAATCAATAATAAAGATGAAGAATAGAATCAGAGAGCTTACTGACAGACATAACGGATGGGGAAATGAATATCGGGCATTGAAACTGACGCAGTTCATTAGAGGATGGGTAAATTACTTTGGAATGGCAGATATGAAAAGTCTGTTGCAGAGTAATGACAAGTGGTTACGTCATAGAATAAGGGCAGTCTATTGGAAACAATGGAAGAAAACTAAAACGAAATACCGAAAGTTGAAAGAACTCGGAATGAATGAAGACTTTATTCAATGGCACGCAAATATGCGCCAGGGCATTTGGAACTGTAGCAATAATAGACTGGTACAGTTTGCTTTGAATAATGAAAAACTCCGTGAATGGGGATATCCAACATTCACAGAGTTTTACCTGAAACGATGTGAAAACTAAAGAACCGCCGTATACCGAACGGTACGTACGGTGGTGTGGGAGGTCGGTAGATAAAATAATTATCTACCTCCTACCCGATTTGTAGAAAATCTGAAAATAACTATTTCTAAAAAGTCAATTATCATTTTGTAATGGAAAATGGACAGAATTATTCACAAAACTGTTTGTACAATACTAACAAATTTTTGAGTGTATATAGTCTTGTAAAAGTGGCAGCATGGCAATCGAGTAACATCAGTTGCTTTTTTTGTTGCCTATTTTTTAGAAAGTCATCAATTGCCCCGATAGAGTGATTTTTAAAAAACAAAGTAAAAAGATTGGAGGAAATGCAAAGTGAAAGAGTATTCAAAATGTATTTATGTGAAATTTAAACCGGAGGAGGTGGAAATATTGCATGATCGGATGAAGGAAGCCGGAATTCAAAATATGAGTGCGTATATCAGGAAGATGGCGTTAAACGGGTATGTAATATTCCCTGAATGGCCTGATTTGAATCGGGTAATATCTTTACATTCAAAGATTAGTAATAATCTCAATCAGTATGCCACTATTATGATTATGAAATATGGTCCGGTGTTAAAAAGAAAGTGGGCTGTAGAAGAATGGCTAAGAAATATTCATGCAGAATGCTTTTGGAAAGAAATTGCTGTAAAACGATATGTGAAATATGTAGAAAATATGAAGAAGTGGAAGTTTGACCAGGAAAAAAGTGTTGCATGACAATATCAGATTGACTTATGTGCAAATTCAATTTATAATAATGTCAAAATGATAATGACATAAACAAAGGGAATGAAAATGGGAAAGATTGAAACACTGGAAGCCGCACTTAAGAGAATAGCAGAATTAGAAAAAGAAAACGAGAAGCTGCGTGAAGAACTGGAGTATTACAAAAACAGAAAGATGAGTGGACGCCAGAAGCACAATGCCAAGTGGATGGCAATCTACAATGATTTTGTTGTTTGCTATGAGAGCGGCATGACTATGGTGGAGATTGCAAAACGCAATAATGTTAGCGAGAGGACGATTTACAGGTATAAAGCGTATTACGACGAACTAAAGGACAAAAATGAGATGGAAAGTAAATAGACAATTGAAGTGGAGGATGATGAAGTGAAAAATCTTGTCAAAGACACAATTCATGCGAATGGAATTGATATTGGAATATATACACAGGACTTTGAAAATGAATTTATATCACTGACGGATATTGCGCGTTATAAAAGTGATGAACCAAAGGATATAATCAAAAATTGGATGAGAAGCAAGGATACAATTGAATTTCTTGGTTTATGGGAAAAATTACATAATAGTAATTTTAAAGGGGTCGAATTCGACTCCTTTAGAAATCAGGCAGGGTCTAATGCATTTACAATGTCACCTACAAAATGGATAGAGACAACTGGAGCAATAGGAATCGTAAGTAAATCTGGACGATATGGTGGCACTTTTGCACATTCAGATATTGCATTTGAATTTGCATCATGGATTTCAGCAGAATTTAAACTTTATATAATCAAGGATTATAAAAGGCTGAAAGCAGATGAAAATAGCCGTTTTTCATTGAATTGGAATCTAAACAGAGAAATATCAAAACTGAATTATAGAATACATACAGATGCAATCAAAGAAAAATTGATACCACCGGAATTGACACCGGCACAAATCAGTTTTACATATGCAAATGAAGCTGATATGTTAAATGTGGTTCTATTTGGCAGAACGGCAAAACAATGGAAAGATGAAAATCCGGATATAAAAGGTAATATGAGAGATGGTGCAACCCTGAATCAATTATTAATCCTGGCTAATTTAGAAAGCTATAATGCAGTGTTGATTCATCAAGGGAAAAACCAAAAAGAAAGAATGGAATTGCTTCGACAATTGGCTTTGCAACAGATTCGTACACTAGAATCAATTAGTACTGATAAGCTTCCAAGATTACGATAGATTCATATTTTAAGACAAGTTTTGGGGATAAAGATGAAAAAAACAAGATGTTACATATATACTCGTGTATCTACAGCCATCCAGGTTGATGGCTATTATTTCTGAGGATGACTGGAATCTTGCACAGGAGAAGCGCTCTAAAAATAATTACAGGCAACATTGCAAAAGCAGTTATCTGTATTAAACGTAAATCTCCATCAGGCAGAGACAATTAAAACACGTCTTGAACAGCAGATGGATAATCTGGATGTTATAGATATTCATTACGATAAAAAAATTTCAGATTTACAGAGACGATTAGATACCCAATATGATAAAATAGATGAAGCGGAAGAGGCAACCGCAGTGTCCAGAAGATAAAGAGAGTGCAATTGTGGAGGCATTGAAGCATTTTAAGATGAATAGTTAATAAAGAGAGGTGCATATGCTATGCCAG